>Ga0207416_1000504_pt1 | contig 66248 bp, 53 predicted proteins | sample PaiPotPPM11metaG_FD_184107 | JGI IMG/M metagenome (GOLD analysis project Ga0207416, IMG submission 184107) | Iron sulfur acid spring bacterial and archeal communities from Banff, Canada, to study Microbial Dark Matter (Phase II) - Paint Pots PPM... ... | reverse complement strand
GGGCCGGTGGTTTATGCGTCGTTCCTGCACGCGGAGCTGCTTGCGATTCGCCGAGTCGATCCACAGGCGAGAACGATGGCGTTGCTGGAGGGCGTTCCGGTGTCGGGAGCAGCGTTCGCCGAGGAGGCGGGGGCAACGCTGGTGGGGTTGGCGATCGACTTTGCTACGGCCGACTTCGTTGCGTCGCTGCAAAAGGCCGGGTTTCAGGTTTGGGTTTACACCGTCAACGATCCCAGGCTGATTCGGCGGGCGATGGATCTGGGGGTGGAGGGGATCATCTCCGATTTCCCGGAGCGCGTGCCGAAGATCCGGCCCTGAGAAGAACGACCCTAGGACGGACTGAGCGCGCTGGTGATGCGGCGGTACTCGAAAAACATGCTCATGCGCCAGCGGAGAATCATGCCGAACGCGAGCACAAAAAAGAGGCCGGCGGTTTGTTCCAGAGTAATGAAGCGGTCGATGTAGCCGCGGGCGAGGAAGCGAACCAGCGCGAGGACCACCACGACTACGAAGAACGCGGCGGAGCGATGCATCATGACGGTATCGCCGACGAGTGCCAGGCGCGATGTGCGCACCAGGGGGTAGGCCAGTATCAGCGCGCCGATGACGAACGCGCCCAGGGCCCACATCCATGGGACTCGAAACTGCGGGACGACAAACATGCAGAACCCGGTCGCCATGCCCAGGGGAGGGATGACGATTTTGCGGACGGTGACGGCGCTGCGGCCCTCCTGGATGCGCCAGGCCATGATGACAAGAAAGCCTAGAACCGCGCTCGTGATCGACATTCCGGGAAGAAGATTCATTACAAAAATCCTATCCTAGTTGCCGAGGGGAGGGACAATTCGCAGCGGCCGGCGGGTTGGTAGACTGGGAGGTATGGCGAGCGGGCGGGTGATGGCGCTGGATGTGGGGAAGGTGCGCGTAGGCGTGGCGCTGTCGGACCCACTGGGCTACACCGCGCAGCCGCTGTTGACGCTGTGGCGCAAGAGTCGCGGAGAGGACCTGCGCAGCCTGATGCGGCTGATCCGCAAGCATGAGGTGACAGAAATCGTGGTGGGGAATCCGCTGCATCTCTCCGGCGACGTGAGCCCGTGGGCGGCGAAGGTACAGGCGTTTGCGGAGGACCTCCGGGAACGATCGGCGCTGCCCCTGCATCTATGGGATGAGCGGTTGAGTTCGGTGGCGGCGCACGAGATTCTCGATGAGGCGGGGCATGACCGGAGGGATCGCAAACGGGTGATCGACCAGGTGGCGGCGGTAGTGATTCTGCGCGGGTGGATGGAGGCAAGGGAACAGGCGGCCGCGCGCCTCGAACTGGAACCGCACGAATGAGCCAGATCGCGACTCCCCACGATTCGTCGGTGCCATCGGCTTCGAGCAAGCGGCTGCTGCCGTGGCTGGTTGCGGTGGCGTTCTTCATGGAGTCGCTGGACACCACGATTCTGAACACCGCCGTGCCGGCAATTTCAGAAGCGCTTCACGTCTCTCCGCTGAGCATGAAGTCGGTGCTGGCCAGCTACACGCTGAGCCTGGCGGTGTTCATCCCCATCAGCGGCTGGATGGCGGACCGGTTCGGCACTCGGCGGGTGTTTGCGTCGGCGATCGGGCTGTTCACCCTGGGTTCGCTGCTGTGTGGGATATCGACCAACATCCATTTGCTGGTGGCGTGCCGCCTGCTGCAGGGGTGCGGCGGGGCGATGATGGTACCGGTCGGACGGCTGACGCTGGTGCGAACGTTTGCCAAGTATGACCTGATTCGGATGATGAGTTTTGTGGCGATTCCAGCAACGATCGGCCCGATGCTGGGCCCAGTTGCGGGCGGTCTGATCGTCGGATACCTGCACTGGCGCGTCATCTTCTTCGTGAACATTCCGATTGGGCTGGCCGGGCTGTTGATGGTCTACCTGCATCTGCCGGACTACCGCGAAGCCGACACACCGCCACTCGATGTCGTCGGACTCATCCTGTTTGGCTCGGGGATCGGGCTGCTCTCCTACGTGCTGGAGATTTTCGGCGAACACACCCTGGGCAGCGGCGAGATGACCTGGCTGCTGGTACTCTCCCTGGCACTGATCGGAGGCTACGGCCTGCATGCGAATCAGACGAAGTTTCCGCTACTGCAGATGAAGCTGTTCGGGATCCGGACCTTTCGGGCTGCGGTCAGCGGCGGCTTTGTTACCCGCATCGGCATTGGCGGCGTGCCATTTCTACTACCGCTGCTGTACCAGGTGGGCTTGGGCTTTACGCCAATCCAGTCGGGCTTGCTGATCATGCCGCAGGCTATCGCTTCCATGAGCACGAAGTTCCTGTTGCCGCGAATTCTTAGCCGGTTAGGCTACCGCGGAGTTCTGGTCTCGAACACAATCATCCTCGGCCTGCTGCTTTTTCTTTTCGCGACCATCGGACTGCATACGCCGATCTGGGTGATCGTCCTGCTGGCCTTCTGTTACGGAGCGTTTACTTCACTGCAGTACACGAGCATGAATACGCTCGTCTACGCTGACCTGACGGAGGCGCAGACCAGCAATGGCAGCTCGATCGCAAGCACCGGGCAGCAGTTGGCAATCAGCTTTGGCGTCGCGGCGGCTGGCCTGACAACTGCGTTCTTCATCCCCACAGAGGTTCATCCCAGTCCGGAATTGATGATCAGCGGTGTCCATAAGGCGCTGGTTGTGCTGGGTGGATTGACGATTCTGTCGACGACGGTGTTTGCCGGCCTGCGCCGCGGAGATGGAGTCAGCGTGAGTCAGCACGAGGAGATCCATGGTGGCTGACCGCAGCGTCGCCCGGTAGTATGGCTGGGTAGCAGGAGTGCGACGGGGCAGGTGTTTCCGGGAGCGAATCGCTGAAAGCTAACTTCACTTCGGCCGGCGTTGAGGATCCGGGGCGCCGATGGCGGATCGCCTGGCTGCTGGGCGCGGGAATCCTCGTTAACTATTTTGACCGCGTGAATCTGTCCGTTTCGTACGCGGCGCTGCAGACTTCGTTTGGGATTTCTGCGATCACGTTTGGCTATCTGTCCGGCGCTTACAACTGGACCTACGCGCTGTGCCAGCTTCCGATGGGTGTGGTCCTGGACCGGTTCGGGGTGCGGCGCGTGGGACGGGCGAGCACTCTGATATGGAGTGTCGCTTCCTTTGCGGCGGCGGCTGCAAGCTCGGTCGGATGGCTCTTCGGAGCGCGATTTTTGCTAGGGGTGGGCGAGGCGCCGACATTTCCCGCGAGCGCGAAGGCGATCGGCCACTGGTTTCCGGCAAACGAACGCGGCTTCGGCACGGCCATGTTCGACTCGTGCGCGAAGTTGGCGTCGGGAGTGGGAGTGCCGCTGATTGGCTTTGTGCTGCTGCGGGTCGGGTGGCGATGGAGCTTCGCGCTGACCGGCCTGATTAGTCTGGCGTATTTCTTCCTGTTCTCCGCGATCTACCGCGATCCTGTTCACGACCCAAAGTTGAGTGATGCGGAGTGGACTCATATACAGCAGGACATCGAACTGGAAGGAAGGCGCCAGCCGGAGCCGGCCGCGGCGTCACTGGGTTACCTGTTGCGACAGCGCAAGGTGCTGGGGATGGCACTTGGCTTCGGGGCCTACAACTACGTCTTCTACATGCTGCTGACGTGGTTGCCGACCTATCTTTCCATGGCGCTGCATGTTGATCTGCGGCACTCGTTTCTGTACACGGGCGTGCCGTGGCTGTGCGCGACGGTGGCGGGCCTGACCACCGGCGGCGTTGTGGATACACTGATTCGGCGCGGCTGGGATGCAAGTCGAGTGAGGCAGGCAGCCCTGGTATGTGGCATGGCATTCGGCCTGGGGATTCTGGGCGCTGCGCACGCGCACACAGCGACGCGCGCGCTGGTGTGGATCAGCATTTCCATCAGCGGGCTGTCAGCCGCTTCGCCGATTGGGTGGTCGGTGCCGTCGCTGATTGCGCCGCGAGGTAGCGTGGGGTCGGTCGGTGGGATTGTTAACTTCTCGAATCAACTCTCGGGAATCGCGGCGCCAATCATCACGGGATATGTGGTGGCCGCAACGCACGAGTATGTATGGGCGTTTGCGATCTCGGCGGTCTACCTGGTGATTGGGATCTGCGGCTACATTTTTATGCTGGGCAGGATTGAGCGGATTGCGCCGGAACCGGTTGCCGCTTTTCAGCGTGCGATTTAGGTCGCAGCGGGGGGCTTGACCGTAGCGCGCATGGAGCCGGTCGTGATGCCGCCATCGACGAGCAGCGTCTGGCCGGTGACGTAGCGGCTGGACTCGGAGGCGAGGAAGACGACGGCGCCATCGAGGTCGTGCGGCTCGCCCGGGCGCTTGAGCGGGACGCGATCGATGAGGTAGTCCACCCACGCCTTGTCTTCGTAGAGAACATGATTCTGCGCAGTGTGGAACCAGCCGGGCGCGAGGCAATTGACGGTGATGCCATATTTGCCCCAGTCGTCGGCGAGGCTCATGGTGAGTTGGCGGATGCCTCCGCGGCTTGCACCATACGGAGCCAGGCCGGCGTAACCGAAGACACTGGTGACGGAACCAACGTTGACGATGCGGCCGTAGTTGTGCGGGACCATGCGCTTCGCGATCTGCTGCGCGACAAAGAAGCTGCCGCGCAGGTTGGTGTCGAGGATCAGGTTCCAGTCGTCCCAGGTGACGTCGAATGCGGGCTTGCGCACGTTGCAGCCGGCGTTGTTAACGAGGATGTGGATGCGGCCATAGGCGGCTTCGGCGGCGTCGGCCATGGCGAGGATGCTCTGCTGATCGCGGACGTCGAGCGCAAGCGGCACGGCGCGGCGCCCGAGAGCTTCGATTTCCGCTACGAAGGGAAGCAGATCATCTTTGCGCCGGCTGGTGAGGATGAGGTCGGCGCCGGCGCCTGCGAGTGCGCGGGCGAAGTACTGGCCGAGGCCACGGCTGGCGCCCGTGATGAGCGCCACTTGTCCGGTGAGGTCGAAGAGCGGATTCATCGCGAGTGGCCTGCAGATTCGGGCGCGGCCTGGCGTGGGTCAAGCACGATCTTCATCAGGTTAGGTTCGCGCGCATGGAGGCGATCGAACCACGACGGGCCGTCGGTGAGTGGAGCGACGGCGGTGATCAGCGGCTTCACCTTGATCTTGCCGTTCGCGATGAGTTCGATGGCTTGCGGGTACTCGCCGGCGGAAGCGCAGGAGCCTTGCAGACGAATCTGGCGTGAGACGACTTTCTGCAGCGGCAGCGTGACCTGGGGAGTGATGTTGCCGACGAGAGTTACCGTACCGCCTTTGCGCACACAGTCGATGGCGGTGGAGATGGTTTCGTCGCGGCCGACGGCTTCGAGGACGACATCGACGCCGGGGCCATCCGTGAGTTGCAGAATCTCTTCGATCAAAGCTGCGCCCGTGGCCTGGATGGTGCGGTCGGCTCCGAGTGTGGCGGCAAGTTTCAGGCGCGTGACGTCGACGTCGGAGATGAAGACGCGGGATGCTCCTGCGGCGCGTGCGGCCTGCAGTAGTAAGAGACCGATCATTCCGGCGCCAATGACGAGGACGGTTTCGCCGCCTTTCATCTGCGTGACCGCGACGCCGTGCAGCGCGACGGAGACGGCCTCCAGCATGGCGGCGTCGGAGAGGGCGAAGCTGTCGGGCAGTTTGTAGGCGATGTGCGCGGGGACGGCAATAAACTCGGCGAAGGCGCCGGCGCGACGGAATTCGGCGCAGGAGACGCCGATGACCTGGCGGTTGTCGCAGAGGTTGATCTCGCCCTTAAGGCAGAAGTCGCAGGCACCGCAGTAGACGGTGGAGTCGAAGGTGACACGATCGTCGGGCGCGAAGCCACGGACCTCTGTGCCGACCGCGGTTACAATTCCTGCCGCCTCATGCCCCATGACGATCGGTGGAATGCGGCGGCCGGTGGAACCGTCGTAACCGTGGACGTCGCTGCCGCAGATGCCGCAAGCTGCAACCTGGATGAGAAGCTCGCCCGGTCCGGGTTCGGGGGTGGGCTGTTCGGTCACGGCGAGCTTGTTGTACTCAGACAGAAGCAGGGCTTTCATGCCGTCTCCAACTCGAGTGTCTTCGCCTCGCGATCGAGCGCGGCAATCCGGAAACTGGAGATTTGTCCAACGCGAAGGTCTGCAGGCTTTGCGGTGGCCGGCTTGGTGTCGCCCTTCCAGCGGGATTGCAGCATCGAGGTCAGCGAAGAGAGATCGAGTCCGGGCGCCGCGGACGGCGCGGCCGCTGCTGGAGCAACTGCGGCTACACGGCAGGTGGTGCGGATGCCCTGGCCGAGTTCGACGATCATCCGCTCGGGCGACTGGTCGACGATGCGGCCGGAGACGATGTCGCCGACTTTGTGCTCTTCGAGGTACTCGTCGAATCCGGTGGGAACAAGTTGCTTCATGCTGAGCTTGATCTGCCGCTTCTCTGTGTCGATGGCCAGCACCTGCGCCTTCACCGGCTGGCCGACGCGCAGGACATCTTCGGGATGGTTGATGCGCTTGTCGGCGCTGATTTCACTGATGTGAACCAGGCCCTCAATGCCTTCGGCGATTTGGACAAAGGCGCCGAACTTGGTGATGCGCACGACGGGGCCCTCGATGGCTGAACCGACGGGGAACTTGTTCGGCACTTCGAGCCACGGATCGCCGAGCGCCTGCTTGAGTCCGAGCGCCATGCGACGTTCGGCGGGACTGATGGAGAGGATGATCGCGTCGACCGTGTCGCCCTGTTTCAGAATGTCGCTGGGCTTGTGGACCTTCTTGACCCACGACATCTCCGAGACGTGGATGAGGCCTTCGATGCCGGGCTCAAGCTCGACGAAGGCGCCGAAGTCGGTGAGGCGTGACACGGTGCCGGTGATGCGCTGGGCGACGGTGTAGCGTTCGGTTGCGGTGTCCCATGGCTCCGGCTGGAGTTGCTTGAGGCCGAGCGAAATGCGCTTGCTGGCGGCGTCGATCTTGAGGACCTTGACTTCGATCTGCTGGCCAACGGACAGGACGTCTTCGGGATTAGTAACGCGACTCCAGGCAATATCGCTGACGTGGAGCAGGCCGTCGATTCCGCCGAGATCGACGAATGCGCCGTAGGTGGCGAGGCTGCGGACCTGGCCGGCGACGACATCGCCTTCCTTGATTGCGCCGTAGCGATCGGCCTGCGCGGCGAGAGCCTGTTCCTCCATGATGACGCGGCGATCGACGACGACGTCTTCTTCGGTGGAGTCGAGTTTCGTGATGCGGCAGGTGATCTCCTGTCCGACCAGCTTTTCCATCTCGGAAGCTTCGCGAACGCCGCTGCGCGAAGCGGGCATGAAGGCGCGCACGCCGACGTCGACGCTGAAGCCGCCCTTGATCAGCGCCGTGACGGTGCCGACGATGGCAGACTTCTGCGCAAAGGCTGCTTCGAGCGAAGCCCAGTCCGTGACCGCGGCGAGGCGCATCAGCGTGAGGTCGTAGTAGCCCTCCTCTGTGCGGCCCTTGATGGAGACGGGAAACTTGTCGCCAATTGCGACGGCGTCGCCATTGTCCTTGAAGACTGAGCGCGGAAGTGCGCCCTCGATTTTGTAACCGATGTCGAGCAGGACGGCGTCGGCGGTGACGGAGACGACTGTGCCTTCCAGCTGCCTCGCACCGTCTTCCGACTTGTGTTTGTGGGTCTGCTCAAACTGCGAGAGAAGCTCGCCGAAGGATTCGGTCGATTCGGCAGGAGTTTCGGGAGTGGCTTCGAGGGGGGTTGGGGTTTCGGGGACGGTGTCGTTTGTCATAATTGCCTGTTCACTATTCTGTCACGATTGCTGCTTGCGGGATTCTGCTTCGGCCAGCCAGCCGCGGCGCAGCTTCTCGGCGGGGATGCTGGACATGTAGGGCTTGATGTCGAGGATAGGCGTGCCGTCGAGCATGTCCACACCGCGCACGTGGAGCTCGGCGCCGTCGCGGCGTAGCAGTTCGACGACCGTGAGTCCGATGGGGTTGGGGCGGCGTGGCGACCGGGTGGCGAAGACTCCGTGCGAGTGATTGTCAGTCGGGCCTACGCCCACCAGATCGAAGCCTTCGGAGCGGTCGAATTCCCAGACGATGAACAGGTGGGAGAAGCCTTCGACGTCGGTCAGGCCGGGTTCAAACTCGCGCAGGATGGTCAGGACGCCTTCGGCATCGTGCTTGACGCCGAGGCCCTTGGGAATCGCGGTGGTCACGCGATAGGGGCTGGTGACGTAGCCAATGGGCTGCGACCTAAACATGGGTTGATCCTTCGGAGCGGCGAATCAGGCGCGGCCTGCGAACTCCCGCGTCTCGGTGTTCACCTTGATCCGTTCGCCTTCCTTGACGAAGATGGGGACCTTGATCTCGACGCCGGTTTCCAGCTTCGCGGTCTTAGTGACGCTGCCGCTGGCCGTGTCGCCGCGGACGCCGGGCTCGGTGTAGCTGATTGCGAGTTCCACCTGAACGGGCAACTGCAACCCGATCGGATTGCCGTTGAACTTGTTGATTTGGACGGCGACGCCTTCGACGATGAAGTCCAGCGCGTTGCCCACCAGGCTAGTGCTGAGGTCCAGCGTCTCAAAGCTTTCCTGGTCGAGGAAGTAGGAGCCGTCCGCATCGCTGTAGAGGTAGGTGGCCTCCACGATTTGGAGGTCGGGCTCGCGGAACTTGTCGCCGCCCTTGAAGGTCTTGTCGAAGACGGCCGAGGTGAGCAGGTTGCGGAGCTTGAGCCGGACCAGGGTCTGGCCGCCGCGGGCGGTTGGGGTGGAGATGTCGGAATCCAGGCAGGCGTAGGGGATGTTCTCCAACTCAACGAACATTTTGCGTTTGACGTCGATGGCGTCGATCAGTCCGGCCATTATTTCCTCGGGATACGGATGTGGGGGTGGCCATTGGAGCGGTTACGCCGCATGGCGGATGATTCAAGGATAGCAGGGAGGGGAGGGCTCGGCATCCCGCTGGGTTAGCGTCTGGCGACCACCTTATTTCCGCCCTGGCATTTGGCGATGTACAGCAACTCGTCGGCCTTCCTGAGCGCGACTTCGGCTGATTCGCCCTTCTTAAGCAAGGCTGCTCCGATGGAAGCGGTCACCTGAACCCGCTCCTCCTCGACCGGGATAGAACACGCCGCGATCAGATGACGGCACCGTTCGCCAATCGCTTCGAGGCTCTCCATCGTCACGTCCATCGCGAGGAAGATAAACTCTTCACCGCCCCAGCGGCCGGCACTGTCGCCTGGCCGGAGCGAATGCATCAGGGTGTCGGCAACCGCCTGCAGGACCATATCGCCGGTGCAATGGCCGAAGCGATCGTTGACCCGCTTAAAGGAATCGATATCGAGCAGCAGCAGGCCTGCCTTCCTGCCGAACTGCTCGACCTCCTGAAGCGCCTGCTGCATTTTGAGTTCGATGTGCCGCCGGTTCGATAATCCGGTAAGCGAGTCCCGGTAGGCGATCGTCTCCAACTCGCTGGCGCGCCGCTCGAGGTTCTTCAAGGCGCTGATATCGCGAAAGACCTCAAACGCGCCGATCACTGTGCCGGAGCTGTCTCGCACCGGCGAGACCCGCACGGAGGTTGGGACTCGATGGCCCCGTTTGTGACGGAGAAAAATTTCGTCCTCGCGAGGATTCCCGTCGACCAGAGTGGCTGCGAGCGGGCAACCTCCAAAGCACAGGGCGCAACCGTTTGCGTTCACATGCATCAGGAAGTTGTCGTAGCAATACCGTCCGACTGCTTCTTCGCGGGTAAAGCCGGTCAGATTTTCCGCGCCGCGATTCCAGTAGGTGATCTGGCGTTCTGTATCAACGAAGTACACGCCGTCGGATAAGTTGTCGCAGAGGTCCTGCTGGAAGCAGCATGAACTCGTTGCCGGCGCCGGCGATGGGTCGGAGGTGGCGGTTTGGTGCGGGTTCAGGGGATCGGGCATGGGCGGCCGAGGAGAGACAACTCCGGCATGCTAACGATCATCGGCCAACCAGCCTGGGATTGCTGTGATTGCGGACACAGTCTCGCCCTGCGCACCGACACGCGCTGTTCGCGACTGCCGGTGGAGGGGAGTTGGTGCGCTGCTTAGGACTGTCCGGCGATGCCAGGGCCGACGATGAAGGTGATGGGCGTGCTCTGGACGAGGCCGTTGGGACCGGTGACGGTGAGGGTCACGGTGTATGTGCCGACGGGAGTTGAACCGCCGGACGTCACGCTGCCGTTTCCGCAGCCTGTCATGACCATTGCGCTGCCGGAAAGGGCGAGCAGGGTGAGGACCATCAGCAGACGGCTGTTACGCAGGCGCTTGCGGAAGCCGAGCACCGCAGTGAACCCGCCCAGCAGCATGGGCCAGCCCAGGATTGCGGCGAACGCAGGGCTCGCGGAGTGGTGGAACAGCTTCGGGAACCGAAGAGCGCCGTTCGGCGGAATAACGCTGGCGTCGATGTTGGTCCAGAGCGTGACGGTAAGGGATTGCTGGGTGGCCGCTCCGGGAACAGGGGTAAAGGTGAGGGTCGAGCCGGCAGTCTGGGTGGCGCTCGGCGTAGCTCCGAAGGTGCAGTCGGAGTTGGCGGGCAGCTTGGTGCAGGAGAACGTCAGCGTGCCGTTGAGAGTGTTGGTCGGGGTGACGTAAACGAGAGTCGTCCCGGTCGAACCCTGAGCCGTGCCGACACTGGTGCTGCTCAGCGAGATGGTGAAGCCCTGGGGATCCGGGTTGACCGCGAGCGGCGCGGCCGCGGAGGTGGAAGTGGCATAGTTGCTATCGCCGCTGTACACGCCCGTGATGCTATAGCTGCCGGAAGGCAGCCCGAGGGTCGAAGCTGGGTTGGTGTCGTTGAGCGTGGCAATTCCGGTCGTGGGATTGACGCCGCTGGTCCCCAGCAGGATGTTGCCGCCATAGTAGAAGGAGACGCTGCCGGTCGGAATGTTGCTCGTTGCCGAGGTCACCTTGGCGGTGAGCGTGAGCGCAGCAAACTGGTTGAGCGACGCCGGGCTGGGCGTGACGACGGTTGTGGTGGAGCCTTGCGCGACTGTGACGGCCAGCGTTGGCGCGGTGCTGCTGGCATAGTAGGTATCGCCGCTGTAGATCGCGACTACGGTGTGGTTGCCAACGCTCAGGCCGTTGATGGTCTGGGTGGCGGTGACGACGTCGCTCGCTGTGGTGCTGGTGTTGTTCACCGCAAGGGGCAGGCCGACCTGGGTGTTGTCGACCATGAAGGTGACGGTTCCGGCGGCGGAGCAGTTGGGGGCCGTGGGGTCGCACTGGGCCGTGTGCAGGGTTGCCGTGACGACGAAGGCAATCGAATATTGCGGATTGCCAGACGCCGGCGTGGTGACGGCCGTGGTCAGGGTGGTCTTGGTCAGCACGGCTCCAGTGCCAGTGAGCGCGATGGCGGGAGCCGGCGAGTTGATGGTGGTCGCGTTCGACTCGGTGTAGGTGGCGGTCATTGGACCGAGGGCGACGGGAGCAAATTGCGCGCTGAGGGCACACGAGACTCCGGGAGCCAGGGTCAGCGGAGTGGAAGAACTGGAACTGCAGCCGTTGGAGCCGAAGGCCGCGAGGGTGAAGACCGCGGTGCTTCCCGTGGTGGCGAACAGCGGGTAACCCAGGGATGCGGTCGACGTGCCTGTTGCCGTTTCCTGGATTGTGGTGGAGGGACTGGTGGCGCCGACATTGGTGCGGCCGAAGTTCAGCGAGACGCCGCCTCGGTCGAGCGAGAGCAAGCGGTTATTGCCGGAGTCGAGCACCGAAAGCTTGCCGATGCCGGAGGCAGAGACCGCCGCGGGCGCGTTCAGCAGAACGCCGGAAGCTGAGCCCGGAACCGTGCCGGTGCCGTTCGATCCGAGCGTGCCGACGACAGTGTTGATGTTGCCGGAGGCGTTGACTACGCGCACGGCGTGGTTGCCGGTGTCGGCGATGTAGATGTTGCCGGCAGCATCGAGCGCCAGGCCGGTGGGGCTGTTGACCTGGGCGGTGGTTGCGAGGCCGCCGTTGCCCGAGCCGCCCGGCTGTCCGGTGCCCGCCACTACGCTGACGAAGTTCGCGGTAGCTGCGGTGATCTTGCGGACCTCGTTATTGCCGGTGTCGGCGACGTACAGGTTGTGGTTGGGGTCGATCAGCAGCGCGGTGGGCGACTTGAAGATTGCCTGCGTGGGGCTGCAGCCGTTGCCGTAGATGTCGGAGCCGGTGGTGCAGGCAATGGAAGCTCCGCCCGCGACGGAGTAGACATATCCGTTGGTGCTGATCTCGCGAATGACGTTGTTGCCTGCGTCGGAGACGTAGAGGTTGCCGGTAGGATCGGCGACCAGTCCGGCCGGAGCGGAGAAGGCCGCGGAGGTCGCGACGCAACCGTCGCCGAGCGTGTCATTGGCCAGAATGCAGGCCGTGCCGCCACCACCAAAGGTGGAGATGAATTTTGTGACGGGATCGACGCGGCGAATGACGTTGTTGCCGGTGTCGGCGATATAGACCGCGCCGTCCGCCGTGACTGCCACTGCTTTCGGTGCGGCGAGCTTTGCGGCCGTGGCGGCGCCGCCATTGCCGGAGAAGCCGGATGTGCCCGTACCCGCGATGACTGTGGAGGAACCGCCCATGGGGAACTCGACGACCTGATTGTGGCCGGTGTCGGCGACATAGATGTTGCCGGCTGCGTCCTGCGCGATTCCAGCAGACGAACTGAAGCCGCTGCCAACGAGCCCTGAAACGCCTGGATCGAGCGCAACGGAGGACACTGTGCCGGTGCCGCTGAGTGAGAGTTTTGTAGTCAGGCCGGCCGTCGAGTTGATGACGAGGGTCGCAAGATCGGGCCCGGGCCGGCTGGGAGTAAAGCTGACGGAGAGGGTGCAGTCGGTGGTGTTGTCGGTGGCGCTGTTCGTTGTGCAGGCCGGCGTACCGGTGATTGCGAAGTCAGTGTTTCCGGCGATGCTGAAGGGAGAGGTCGCGGCCGGCGTATCAGCAGCGGCGAAGTGCACGAGCAAGGTCTGGGTTGCGGCGTTGCCGAACGCGACAGCAGGGAACGTGGTGTTGATCGCAACTTTGCGGACGCGAGCGTTCCCTGAGTCCGAGATGAAGACGTTGCCCTGGGCATCGACTCCAACACCCATGGCGGAATTGGGGTTGAGCGTGGCGAGAGTGGCCTGGCAGTTGTCGCCGACGGCGTCGGTGGTGGTGCAGGTGGATCCGGAGGTCGCACCGTAGGTTCCGGCGATGGCCCGCATGTAACCGGTGGTGATGTCGACGAACCAGATGACGTTGTTCGAGTTGTCGGCGAGGTAGATGTTGCCATTGCTATCGAGAGCCATCTTGCGCGGGCTCCCGACGGGGATGCTGGTGGCCAGTACGATGCTTCCAGCCGCGAACGTACCCGTGCCACCGCCAACGATGGTGTAGATGTTGCCGGGCTGCGCAACGGTTCCGCCGTTGGTCATCGAGATGAGCTTCAAGACCGCGGCACCGCCGTTATAGACGACGCGGACCCGGCTATTGCCGAAGTCGGCGACGAAGAGATTGCCGTTGCTGTCGATCTCGAGGTCTTCCGGACCAGAGAGCAGGGCCGCAGTGGCAGGACCCCCATCTCCGCCGAATCCGGCTGCGGCATTGGTATTGCTCCCGGGATACTTGCCGACGACGGTCGAGATGTTTCCGGTAGAGGCGGTCACCAAACGCACGACGTTGTTGGAGGAGTCGGCAATGTAGATGTTGCCGGCTGCATCCACTGCAACGCCGCGATCGCTGTTGAGTTCGGCCGCGGTGGCAGAGCCGCCGTCGCCGGTATAGCCCTTGGTGCCCTTGTTCTTGTTCGGCGCGGTGAGAGTGCCTCCGGAGACGAAGCCGGCGACCAACGTCATCATGCCGGTGGAGGCGCTGACCTTGTGCACGACGGAGTTGCTGTAGTCGGCGATGTACACGTCGCCGTTCCTGCCTACCGTGATGCCTCGCGAGGCCGATTGCAGGTAGGTGTATCCGCCGCCGACATCGCCTTTGCCGTCCGTGGCAGGGCATCCGTCGCCGAAAGCGTCGATCTCTGTAGTGGTGCAGACGGCGCTGGCGGTGTTGCTGCCTGCGGCGATATTGACGATTCCGGAGCGCGCATCGATCCTGCGCAGCATGGTGTTGCTGCCGGTGTCGAGAAAGTAGATGTTGCCCACGGGATCGACGCCGACGTCATGAATGTTGGTATTGGTGACAACCGAGGAAGAACTGGCCAGGCAGCCGTCGCCCAGGGCGTCCTCGGCTTTGGTGGTGGTGCCATTCGATCCGGGGCAGTTCGCACCAACCGCGGGCGCGGTGCCTCCGCCGGCCACGGTGCTGATGGTGTAGGGAAGCAGGTAGGGTGCCTGGGCGCGGGCGGTGGCGATTGAGCCGTAGCTCGAACACAAAAACGCCAGACCGGCGGCGAACTTCCAGGACCTGTTTCGAGCGATTCCCATGGCCTTCATAGTGCGATTCTCCATCCCATCAAAACTCATTTTTGTACCATCGTCTGGACAGTTCCATTTGTCCGCAGAAAGCCCGAAGCGCCTCGCGCGCCGGCCATACAACTTTGGTGGTAAGACCACCTGGACGTCAAAAGACAGGAACCGCACGAAATGTACCTGCCGCGTGGCAGGGATGTCAATACGGGTTTGATCACGGTGCCTTGCGGTACAAACCAAAACTGCCCTGCTTGAGAAAATGAACTTCGTCGTCGCAGGGATCACTTCGATCTGACTGTGCGGGAGTGCTGTGATTGCTGCGTTTTTCTCAGACCCCTTATCATCTTCCGTCAAAGTGCGGCACGCACATGTGACCTCCGTCACGTGGCTTCCGGTGCGGCGTCGATAGGATTGGACCGGGAAGGTATGACAGCAGGAAACAGAGCCCGGTACAGCGGAAATGCTTGACAGTGGTGCTGTGGAATGAGCATACTTCCTCGGCTGGTGTGGTCTGACCAGTATTTTCATTTCAATCTCAATTCGCATCTTCGAAGGCGCGCATCAGCGCGTTCTTCGAATCAGTGGAGCAGTCATGCAAAGATTTAGTTTTCTTGCACATCCGCGGGTAAGCGGTGAGGCCGGCAGAATCGGGCAACGGGGAATGCGGCATCTCGTCGGATTGCTCTTTTTCGTGGGACTGCTGATCCTGGCGACGCGACCGGCGGCCGCGCAAAACACCGGGAGCATCTTTGGCACTGTGCAGGACTCGACCGGTGCGGTTATCCCCAATGCAGATGTGACGACGGACAACAGTGCAACCGGCGCGACCCGCACCGTGAAGACCAATGCGTCGGGCGAGTTCCTGGTATCGAGCCTGCCGGTCGGAGTCTATACGCTGACCGTGAATGCTCCCCAGTTCGAGATCTTTGTAGTGACCGGCATTACGGTGGATGCCAACGCCAGCATCAAGGAACTGGTCAGCATGAAGACCGGGTCGGCCAACGCGACGGTGACGGTCGAGGACACCAGCGGTTCGGCGATTGATGCGAATTCGGCGACGCTCGGCACGCTGCTGGATAAGAAGTTGATTGAAGATCTTCCTATCGACGGGCACAATGCGGTTGCTCTTTCCGCCTTGCTGCCGGGCGTGGTGTCGGTGAATGCGCCGACTACCTTCACCGGTGATAATAACGGCCCAACGTATAGCGCCTCCGGTTCGCGAACAACGCAGAACCTGATGCTCTTTGATGGCCTGATGTGGAACAACCTTTTCTATAACACCGGAATCAACTATCCGCCGCCGAATTCGCTGCAGGAAGTGAGCGTGTTGCTGAACAACTTCAAGGCAGAATATGGCCGCAACGCAGGTTCTGTATTCAACGTGATCACCAAGAGCGGGACCAACCAACTCCATGGGAGCGTCTGGGATTACATTCAGAACCAGTATTTCAACGCTACGGACTACATTTCCAAGGTGAACCCGAAGGACAACATCAACCAGGCGGGCTTCACGGTGGGAGGGCCAATCCTCAAGGACAAGCTCTTCTTCTTCGGCGCATTCCAGGACTTGGTCGGACACCTGCAAAATACGGGCGAGATTGTTCCAGTCGGATATGCGGAACGTGGGCTCCTACCCAACGGCCAGGCGAGACCATGTACCAGTCCGGGGCCATTCGTCGGGATGAACTGCGCCAGCTTTGCCTCCGACGTCTACAACTCATCGACCGGATTAGGCAAGTTCATCAATCCCTTAGAGGTCGCGGGAACCAGCGGATCAGGCGCCCAGCCGTCGGACACGATCAACATGGTTACCTCGGCCTATCAGCAGGCGGGCGGTGCCGGATCGCCGCCCTGTCTGGCGCTGCTTGCTCAGGCAGCCGCATATGCCGCAAACAATAACTACCCAAGCAATCCGCCGAAGATCCAAGGGACGTACATGCCGAACGCGGAAGTTCCCGTGCAGTGTCTGAATCCTGTGATGCTGAATGTGATTAATGCTTTCGCTCCGCCGGTAATCAGCTCGGGGCAGACCAATCAAGCGACCACGTTTTCTCCGCTTCCACAGGGTGACAAAAACCTGCTGGTCCGCGGGGATTACACGTTCAGCGCGCGGCACAGCTTCGATGTCCGGTACAACATGATCAGCGCGTCGGGCGTGGGTCCGCTCGGCGTGAACAGCGCCTCCCAGGGTGTAGCCACCTACGAAAATACGAATCAGTATGGCAAGAGCAACTTTGGAAACGTGGGTTGGACCTGGGTAGTGCAGCCGAATCTTCTCAACGTGATGCGGTTCGGCTATAAACGGTATGAATATACTCAGTTTCCGCTGGATAGCCGCACTCTGAACAGCTTTGGCGGCAACTTCGTCGAACCCGGACTTCCGGCTTTGCCGGCGTTCAACTTCTCCGGCGCCTTCGCGCTGGGAAGCACCAGCCAGGCATTTCGGGACAACATCAATGAGAACGTCGAACTCAATGAGTCGATGTCATGGACGAAAGGCAATCACAGCATCAAAGGCGGATTTCAGTTTCTGCGCCTGCAGTACCTGACGCGGCAGGATTATCCCGGGCAGATTTCCTTCAGCACCACCTTCACCGGCGTGAGTATCGCGGACGGGCTCCTAGGCTTGGCAAATTCGGTCCAGGCGCAGAACCGACTTGTGCAGGGCGGCATTCAACACGACGTGTTTACGTATCTGCAGGACGATTGGCGCGCGACGACCAAGCTGACGTTGAATTACGGACTTCGCTATGAACTTCCTTTTCAGTGGTTCCAGCCACAGGGGCAGGCTGCGACGTTTGTTCCCGGAATGCAATCGACAGTTTTCCCGACGGCGCCCGGGGGCCTTGGCTTTCCCGGAGACAAGAACGTATTGCCCTCCCTGGTTCCGACCGACTTCAACGGCATTGCGCCGCGGCTCGGTTTTGCCTACGACGTGACAGGTCAGGGTAAGCTTCTGATCCGCGGTGGATACGGCATCTTCTTCGACGCTGTCAATGCGAACGTCGTCGGTGTTGGCGAACCCTACCACTTCATTTTTTACCATCTGCTGCCGCCCGGTGGCGCGTCCGTTCCACTGGCCACCTATGGCCCCAATGGCTCGACGCAGATAGTTCCGGGCGCGTTCAACAAGGCCAACCCGCAGTTTGTCGGGCCCTATTCCATCTTCTTCCCGGATCGCAACTTCCGTACCCCATACGTGCAGGCGATGAACCTCGGCTTCCAATATCACGTTCCTCACGCCGGTACATTTGAAGCCAACTATGTTGGGAAGCTGGCGCGTAAACTGACTGTGCCATTGGATCTCAACCCGTCGATTTACGACTGCAGCGGTGGATACTTTCAGGCGAACCCGTCGCTTTACTGCACCAATGCAAGTTCCAATTCGGTTTCAACGGCCGCACGTGTGCGCTATGCTCCCTTCAACTACGGGGGCCAGGGGATTGTCGATATCCTCAGCGTCGGAACCTCGAGCTACAACGCGCTGCAAGAGCAGTACACCCAGCGTGGCGGACAGTATCTGACGATTATCCAGTCCTACACGTATTCGCGTTCGTTGGACATTCAGACCAACTCGCAGACGACTTCGAACGCCGTGCCGAATGTGTTCAATCTGAGTTCGGATTACGGGCTTTCGGACAACAATGCCTCTCACAACTTCACCCTTGGCTGGGTCCTCCGATACCCGAAGATCGCGAACGGCTGGGCTCCGCTGCGGACTGCACTGAACAACTGGGTCTATAGCGGACAATATCTGGCCCATACTGGCCGGCCCTTTAGCGTGACCATCAATAACGACAGCGCGCTGGATGGCGAAAGCAATCAAAGGGCGGCGATCGTCGCGGGAATGAATCCGCTACTGCCGAAGTCGCGGCACCGGGCAGATAAAGTGAATGAGTATTTCAACATCGACGCGTTCACCTATCCACAAATCGGAACGTTCAGCAAGGTGGCGCGAAATTCGTTTGTCGGGCCCGGCTACATTATGACGAACATGACCGTGGGTCGCGACATACCATTGGCGAGCTTGAGGGAAGGGATGCGTCTGAATGTACGTGCCGAGGCGTTCAACGTATTCAACACGCCGAACCTGGCGAATCCGTATGCAACGTTCTCCTGCTCTTCCACGTCGATCAGCACCACCACGTCTCCGGGAACAGGATGCCGGGCCGGTGGATATACGCTTGGCTCGATTAATCCGGCGACGCAGTTATCGCAGTTCGGAACGATCCTGTCTACCTACGGAAACAATGCGAATACCTCGACCAACGGCCGCAAAATGCAGTTTGCGATGACGGTCTTCTTCTAGCCGATCATTCCCAGGTGCATCCGGGCAAGTCGAGTTCGATACAAAACCATGACGCCTGCAGGGCGTTGAGGAGATCAGAGTGAAGAAGTTGAGTTGGTTGGTTGTAGCGCTCTCAATGGCAATGCTGGTTTCGGCGAAGGAGTCTCAGGCACAGGCGTCGGTGTATGGCGAGGGGACGGCGAACTATCTCAACAACGGTCCTTACACCGATTTCCTCTCGGGAGGCGTGGCCGGCGTCCTCGTCAACATAACCGAGGCATGGCACGAACGCATCACCATCTCGGCCGATGTTCAGGGCAATTTTGCTCTCAGCGGCACGGAGCCGACGGGCTACTCAAGCGACGAGACCTACGACGCGATCACGCTAGGGCCGCGGTTTTCGCTGACGCCGCACTTCTTCAAGCTCGCTCCCTACGTCCAGTTCAACGCTGGATTCGGCCGCTACCATGACCCAAAGGTGCATAGCGCAACCGACAACGTGTTTGGCGTTCAAGGTGGCGTGACGCGGCGTTTGACGTCGCGCTTGGACGCAGTGCTGGATTACAGTTACTCGCGTTTTGGATATAACGCCAACTACTATAATCCGCAAACCTTCAGCATCGGTGCGGTGTATCACTTCTCCAGGCGCTAGGCCGTTCCGACCCTTTATGGGTTGGGGATGTCGACCGTCCCCATGTGCCCGTTGATGGCATCGCGCACCACCAACCGCAACCGAATCGGCTTCGCTGCCCCGAACGGGACCGTGAGTTCGAACGCCGCCTCCGCGTTTGAGATTGCCGGACGGGCTGCGGTGAGTTCCTGGGCAACGTGGCCCAGCAGCTTGTTCTGCGGACCATACCAGGCGGCGAGTACGGTGGCCTCCGCCTGGGCCGTCTTGCCATCCGGCGCGGTACGCCACGTGATGGCGGTGGCGGGATTGCCTTCGCTAACGGTGATGGCGTAAGTTGTAGCGCCGGCCGCAGTGGCCGTCTTCTTCGCCGAAACCTTCAGTGTGTTGTACGACATCGTCGAGTTGACCGCGTTCGACAGGTCAAGCTGCAACTGCGCGCGTTCCTGTTTGGGAGCCTCGCTGGCAGTCGTTGTCGTCGCGAGTGCGGCAGGGAAATAGCCGTTGCGCGTAGTCGCGTGGAGGTTTGGATCCTTCATCACCACACGGATGTTGCGATACTTGGCCGCGTCTTCGCTGGCGTTGGTGGGCGCATAGGAAAGCGTGTAGTAATCGGCGCCGGCGGCAATGCCTTCGGCGATCTCGTTGTGGATGTCGTTGCGGGAGAGGAATGCGCGGCCTCCCGTGGCCGGCGCAAAGTTGGAGAACTGGATCATTCCCGCAAAGGGCTGACCGCCATTTTCGTCCTCGGCGTTGTCGAGGTCGTCTGGAGTCGATACGTCCAGCGTGGTTGTGGTGTTCGCGGTTGGGTTGATGGTGTAGAGCGTAATCCGCGCCGCGAGCAGCATGTCCGTGCAGCGCCGGACGGCAGACTCGATCGTTGCCGCCGTGGTGGGATCGAGCCCAACGACATCGGAGGATGGAAAACCGACGCCGACCCAGATCACGTTCTTACGGCCGGGCGTTCCTTCGGAGGCCTGCGAGAGCTGCTCCAGCGAGGAGAGTGTCTGGGCCATGCGCTCCACGGCTCCCGGCCCCTGCTTGCCGTTCATCAGCTTGGTCGGGTACTCCGGCATGTGCTTCTTCACGTCGTTGATCAGGGTGTCACGGTCCTGCGTATAGTCACGGAGCTCGACAAACCTGGTGTTGGTTGCGTAGAGCAGCGCAGTCGGCTGGGCCAGTACCGGTCCCTGCGCCTGTAGATATTTAAGTAGCTGGTTGCGTCCGAAGGCCATGTCCTCAAACCGCGTGTTGAGTTCGTCGAGGACCAGAATCGTGACCGGAGAGACGCCGATTTTGGGAAGGTCGGCTGCGGAGTGAACCACATTAACCGGCTGGCCGGGCGCGGACCCCGGCAGGGCATGAGCGGCCGGCGCTTCAAAACTACGAACAGGCTGGGGGACCTTATCTTCGAGTACAGTAAAGTCGCTCTGCGTCAGATTGTTGACGAGGTGACCTTCTTTGTCCGTTACCGTGATATCGAGCACGACGATGCGCGAGTTGACTTTCAGCGTTGTAACGTCGCCGCCGCCGGCCGGCGCGGTCTGCGCTCCGGCAGCAGTCACAAGCAAAGTGGCGAAGAAGGAGAGGAGGTAAAAGGTCGGATTTGCTGCGGGGATGAAGCGATTCATGCGGCGTCCTGGGTGCCAAAGCTCTGCTGGCCTAGATCAATTTTAGCGGGAACAGACTCAATTCTAACGAGGAAACTTCTAGTACTTTGGTTCCAGGATGTCATAAGCTCATTCTGCGATCATGAAATGCCTCAGGCAGCTTGCCTATCGAAACATTGTGCCAACCTCCATCGCCTTGCCAATGGTGCGGCCCTGCGGAGATGAGCGGTTGGTGGTCGTGTGGTGCGGCTCAGAAAGAGTACTGTTCCGGGTGATTGAATGACCACAGACGTCGAACTGAGTGTGATTGTTCCTTGCTACAACGAAGAGGATGTCCTGCCGGAGTGCCACCGGCGACTGTCTTCCGTTCTGGGCAATCTGGGAGTTACGTACGAGTGTGTTTATATCGATGATGGGTCTCAGGACGGCACGTGGCTGCAGTTGCGAAAGATGCAGCAGGAAAGCGGTGGCAAAGTAGTTGCTGTGTCACTCTCCCGAAACTTCGGGCACCAGCCCGCGGTCAGTGCAGGACTAGCGCTGGCGCGGGGTAACGCTGTCGTCATCATCGATGCCGACATGCAGGACCCGCCCGAGTTGATTCCAGATATGGTCGAACTGTGGCGCCAGGGTCACGAGGTCGTGTACGGAGTGCGCGAAAGCCGGGAGGGAGAATCGCATTTCAAGCTGCTCTCGGCGCGGCTGTTTTATCGGCTTATCAATCGACTCTCCGACGTCCAGATCCCGACGGACACGGGTGACTTTCGATTGATCGACCGGCGCGCGGTGGATGTGATGCTGAGGATGCCCGAACGGCATCGACTTTTACGGGGAATCTGCAGCTGGGTGGGGTTCGCACAGATCCCATTTCCTTATAAGCGTGCGGCCCGGTCCGCCGGAGTGACCAAGTATCCCCTGAAGAAGATGCTGGCGCTGGCGCTCGATGGGATCATATCGTTTTCGATTGTTCCCTTGCGCCTGCTGACCCTTGCCGGAGTGTTGACGGCGTTGCTCTCCTTCGTGGGTATCGTGTGGGCGTTAGTCGCTCGAACATTGACCAACCACTGGGTGGAAGGATGGGCGACCTTGTTTATCGGACTTCTCTTCCTCAGTGGAATGCAGATGATATGTCTGGGCATTATGGGGGAGTACATCGGGCGAATCTACACTGAGGTCAAGCAGCGGCCTCTGTTCGTGATCCGAGACGTCCTGCGCTCGGCGTGAGTAGCAATCTGCGATTCATCCTCGAAGGGATAGTGTTATGGATGCCGCCGAGTTCGACCGCTTTGCCGATGAGTATCGGCAGATGCACGAGAAGAATATCGCGATCACCGGAGAGAAGCCGGAGTTCTTCCACGAGTACAAGATTAAATTGCTTTCGCAATGGGCCAGGGAAGCCAACATCCAAGCGGAAAACATTCTCGACTTTGGATCGGGCGTAGGCAACTCGACTCCTTTTCTGCGACGTTATTTTCCGGCCGCCGAGTTGGTGAGCGCGGAGGTTTCAAATAGCAGCCTCAAGCTGGCCGAGTCTCGGTTTCCTGGCATGGCGAAGGGGCTGCGCATGGACGGGGAACGAATTCCCGCACCAGATGATGCGTTCGCCATCACGTTTGCTGCGTGCGTGTTTCATCACATCCCACATGAGGAGCACGTTTTCTGGTTGCGCGAATTGCACCGGGTTACACGCCCCGGAGGGATGCTGACCATCTTTGAACACAATCCGCTGAACCCGCTGACCGTCCGTGCTATCAATTCATGCCCGTTTGACGAGAATGCCCACTTGATCACGGCAACGAGACTGGTGGAAAGCTATCGCGAAGGTGGATGGAAAAACCCTAAGACGCGCTATCACGTCTTCTTTCCGCGGGCGCTCGCAGGTCTGCGGGCCCTGGAGCCGTGTCTGTCGCATGTTCCGTTCGGCGGACAGTACTCGGTGAACGCAATCAAAACGGTCTAGCGCATCCAGTTCGATGACGCAGTCGCGACCTGCGTCCGTGCGAAGATTACGGAATTGTCATCGGAATACACAGCTTTCCACCCGGGCAACAGAGGCAGCACGAAGGTCTCCGGGGAATTGCGGGCCAACAGGCAAAAACCGATCTGGTATTTATCCAGAAGGATATCGGGCGCACTTTGTAGCATGGCCCATTTGCCAAATTCGCCGATGACACCGGTGGGTTCGTACGGGTCGGCTCGACCATCGATAAACACCGGATGTTCCGGGGCTGCCCATATCAGGTAGCCTCCGTCGGTATAGTCATTCAGCATGGGCCCGGTGAGATGGTGAGACTGGATGAACTCCACCGCTCGAACCGGGCTGTGCTCTTCGACCTGGTGCGCCAGGTTCTGGCGGCTGGGGAAGGCAACGAACGCAACCGCAAGAGACCCTGCGATCAGCACCGCGTTCGGCAGTGCGCGATCCCGTTCGGCGCTGTACTGCTCCCAGGAATCCGCGAGAATCCGCACGAGGATGGGTGCGACCAGGATGCCGAAAGGGAAGAGCAGCCGGCGATGGCTCGCTGCCAACCACGTCGCCAGCGCCATCATCAGCAACTCGTCCCAGTATATCTGAGAGCGGCGAACGATGACGACGAGCAGGATGATCCCGAGTACTCCCAGCATTGCGAGTCCGCGCCCGTCACCGAGTTGGAGCGGCTGCCATTCGGACACCGCATTGACGCCGACGGAAGGAACGAACAGGGTGCTCAACGGATAAAGGACGAGCTTCACTCCGCTGGGGTTCAGGAAGAGTCCCGCGACGGAAAGCAGCAGCGAGATAGTCAGCGTTTTGCGGCTGCCCGGCTCCCAATGGGCTGCCGTCACCGAGCCGGCCTGAAATTCGAACCAGGAGCTGAACCAAAGCGCTGCCGCCACGGCGATCCCGAGAGAAAAAGAGCCGTGGCAATTGACCCAAAGCGCGAACAGCGGAGGCAGTGCCAGAAACCAGCGTGGATTCCGAGTTCGTCCAAGGTGGAGAACAAACAGTTCAACGACGAGCAGAAGGTAGCCAATCATCTGGGGTCGAATGGCAAAGCCGATGGTTCCAAAGAACCAGATGGTCAGCGCACCGACGAACGCAACCTTGGCGTTTCCCGAATAGAGCCAGCAGAAGCCGTATCCTGCGATGAGCACAGCAGCCGTGAAGAGGCAGAGCCAAAGCATGAGGCCGGAATAGCCTCCCAGCCTGTAGAAGGCATAGATGCACAACTGGGACAGCCACTCGTGCGGGATCGACGCGTGGTGGTTCGTGGTGTAGGAGAAGAGGTCCGTGGTGGGGATGACGTGGGTGGTAAAGATGACCTCACCCGTTTTGAGGTGCCACCACATATCCGGGTCATCGAAGCGCGACCGCACCGTGAGCAGTCCCAGCACGGCGACCAGCGCCGAGATCGCTACAGGGAAAGAGAGGAGTCTTCGCAAAAGACTCCGGCGCTCAGGACGTACCAATCGTTCGGGACCCGAGGACTCTACACTCACGCGATTTCCAGCTTAGGGTTCTCCGGCTCGACTCCCTCCTCGCCTCCGGCACCACGAATGAGCCGGTGGAGGTAGGCGCGAGAGATCTGCAGGCTGCGCGCGGCCAGAGTCTTATTGCCGTTGTGCTCGCGCACAGCGTTCACGGCCAACTTGATCTTGTAGTCGCGAAGCTGACGCTCGAACGAGCTTGCCGGCTGGTAGTCATCGATGCTGATGACGCTTTCGTCCTGGATGTGCTGCGGCAAATCCTCTGCTTTGATCATTGTGTCCTGCGCGACGATGATGGCGCGCTGAATCACATTCTCCAACTCCCGCACATTGCCTGGCCACGTATAGCCCTCCAGCGTGGCCACAGCATCCACTTCGATACCGGCCATCGGCTTCTGATACATCTCCGAGTAGACCCGCAGAAAGTGCTTGGCGATCTCCGAGATGTCTTCACGTCGTTCCTGCAGCGCCGGAGCGTGGATGCGCATGACGTTGATGCGGTAGTAGAGATCCTGGCGGAACGTGCCCTGGGCCACCATCTCGCCCAGGTCGCGATGCGTGGCAAAGATGAGACGTGCCTGCAGCGGAATCAGACGATTGCTGCCCAGGCGGCTGAACTCGCGCTGCTGCAAAACACGCAACAGCTTGACCTGGGTCGACAGGCTGAGGTCGCCAATTTCGTCCAGGAACAGCGTGCCTTCCCCCGCCTGTTCCATCAGGCCCACACGGGCACCGACGGTTCCGGTGAAGGCTCCTTTTTCGTGGCCGAACAGCTCTGCCTCGATCAGAGTCTCAGGGATGGCGCCGCACGAGACCGCGATGAATGGATGACCAGAGCGTCGGCCGAGGTTGTGGATGGCAGTAGCGACCAGTTCCTTGCCGGTTCCGCTTTCGCCGGTCACCAGGACGGACGCGTTGATGCTGGCGACCCGGCGGATGAGTTCGTAGACCTGCTGCATCTGGGGGCTCGACCCCTTCATTTTGTCGCAGCAAGTCGTTTCTTCGTCGATGCGCTGTTGCACGGTCTGGAGTTCACGCTTGAGTGAAGAGTTCTCGTGGGCGCGCAGCAACATCGCTTTCAGATCGCGGATCGAAGGAGGTCTGCGCAGATATCCGTAGGCGCCCAGCCGGACCAGTTCAGCGGCGGATGTACGCAGACTGTCGTCCGCCATGATCAGCACCGCGGGATTCTCCCGCGACGCGATAATGCGGCCGAAGCATTCAATCCGGTTTTGCAGAACGTTCTTGTCGGCCTCCAGATCGAGGATCGCGACATCGCAATCGCCGGAGTCGAGCATGCGAATGATGCCCGCCTCATCAGGCGACAATCGAACCTGAAATTCTTTTCCGAGTGAAGATGAAAGAACAGGTTGCAGCTTTCGGTCGTTGGAGTACAAGCCTATTTGAATCGTCAATTGGGTTCCCTCGGTCCTTGCTTGAGGTAAAACCGCCGAACGATGCCCTGGCGGAGGTCGATCATCCATCGTTTGCTTTGCGCCACCTGCGGTCCGCTGCTGGTGGGACACGCGGCAAGTACTGCTGGCTGGGACCGATTTATCCTTGGGGCCCCGGGAAAAACGACGCAAATAAATCAGGGTTCGAGCATATTAGCACTACTTTTCGATTCCTGCCCCCGATGTTTTTTGTTGGTTTCGGGTGGCGCTCCGTTCACAATGGCGGAAAAGTGGCACCCCTCTTTGACCAAACTGCTATCCCGGATCAGGGTGGGGTGACGCGTATACTCACCTTTGTAATAACTGCTTACTGCAATCTTGGGGCCAGAGATTAACCCAGGCTAAGATTTTTAGAATCATTTAGATATCCAGCCATCACCCCACTGATACTGCAAAGTCTTGCATAGTGGATGGTAATCGGTTTCATGCAAATCGCTGATCGGCCTTGGCTCTCGAGCACCATGCAGGTCCCGGCAACAGGCTGTCCGCGGGGGGCTGGGCGGCCGGATGTGGGTGTATATCCTTCGCTTCACTTCGGAACCCAGCCTGTAAACAGCCGTGAACACCAGTCCGGTGCCAACCTCTGTAAGATGGCTAAATCGGGTAGTTTCAGGGTTTCGGCAGTTTGGGCAGAGAATTGCACTGCCTCCATCAAACGTACGATTTCGGGAGCGAGGTACAGAAATGCATTCGATCGCCTGGTGGCCGACACTGATCGTCGTTACGGTGGCGACCATCACGGATCTGCGCAGCCGCCGCATCCCGAATTGGCTGGTACTTCCATTCATGGCCGCCGGCATTATAGTGTCCACCTGGCTTCGTGGGTGGCATGGTCTTGGACAGAGTTTGTCCGGCCTGGCGCTCGGCGGCCTTCTCTTCGGTGCTCTTTGCCTGCTGGGGGGGATGGGAATGGGAGACGTGAAACTCTGCGCGGCCATCGGCGCCTGGATCGGACCGTCTCAGCTGATGCTGGCCCTGGTGATTACAGCTTTTGCCGGCGGGGTCATGGCCCTGTGCTGGGCGATTTTCGGCGGATTTGTCGGCGACCTGTTCAAGAACACAGGAGATCTGGTGGCAGGGTTTACCAAGCGCGGACTCCGCCCGCATCCGGAGTTGGTGCTCGACAATCCGGCAGCGCGCAAAATGCCGTATGCGCCGGCTATTGCTATCGGAACGCTGGTCTCTTTCTTTCGCTGAGCTTTGGTGCAGAATGGGGTCGTAAATGTCTGAATTAGTTAAGCCGTTGGAGAAGTCGCAAGTTAACGGGAGTTGGCCGTCCATGAATTCGAGCACAAGCAAGCTTCCTGACGCGCTCGGCAGCAACGTGCTATCGGTGGCCCTGATTGGTCCAACCGAGAACCGTCGCAAATCCCTGGCTTCCGCCCTCGCCACGCTGCACGGCAGCGCGATCCGGGAGTTCGCCTTCTATCCGGAGATGGATGATGTGCCGCGTTTGTTGGAGGCTGAGTACGACGTCATCATTGTCGAACTGGACAACAATCCTGAGTACGCCCTGGAACTGGTGGAGAACATCTGCGGCAACAGCTCCGTCACTGTGATGGTCTACTCCGAACAGGTTTTTCCGGAGATGCTGGTGCGGTGTATGCGTGCCGGCGCGCGCGAGTTCCTGACTCAGCCGATCACCGCGACGACTCTCGCCGAAGCGATGGTTCGGGCGTCGGTCCGCCGTCCGGCGACCCGCTCGGTCAAGAAGCCTACAGGAAAGCTGCTGATCTTTGTCGGCGCCAAGGGAGGCTCGGGAGTAACAACTGTCGCCAGCAATTTCGCCGTTTCGTTGGCCAAGGAGTCCGGGCAGAGCACAGTGCTGATCGACCTCAACCTTCCCCTCGGGAATGCTGCGCTCGATCTTGGCCTGACCCCCGAGTACTCGACTGCGAATGCCCTGTCGAGTTACGCCAGGCTGGATTCCAACTATCTGTCGACGCTGCTGGTCAAGCACAGTTCCGGACTGTCGGTGCTGGCGGCGCCGGACCGCTATGCGACCGTTCAGGCCACTAACGAAGCGGTCGAGAAGCTTCTGTTTGTCACCCGGCAGGACTTCGACTACGTTGTCGTCGACGCCGGCTCAAGATTCGATGCAATCGGCAAGGCGCTGTTCGAGCCGGGTGCGACGGTCTACCTGGTGCTCCAGGTCAGCATTTCAGAGCTGCGGAACGCAAATCGGCTCATCTCGGAATTGTTCAAGTCGAGCAGCGTCAAACTGGAGATTGTGCTGAACCGGTATACCTCGCGCACTCTGAGCATCGATGAGGCCAGCATCACCAAGGCGCTCACCCTGCCCCCCACCTGGAAGGTCCCGGGTGACTTTCCAGCCGCGCGGAGTGCGCAGAACACAGCCACACCACTGGCGCTTGAAGATTCTCCGATTTCCCGGGTAATTCGGCAGATGACCCGGGCAGCATCTGGTTCAGTGGAAACTCCCGAGAAGAAGAAGCGGTTTAACCTGTTCAAGTAAAAGGGCGAAATCAAGCCTGCGGGGACGGCATAACGTGGAACAACCAGAACTTGAAAAGCTAAAAACGGACCTACACCGCACCCTGATCTCGAAGCTGGATCTGGAGAAACTGTCGCGCGTCAACTCTGTCCAGGCCCGGCAGGCCGTCTCGGAGATGATCAACGAGATCATCGTCAGCCAGCGCGTGCCCCTGAGTTTCGACCAGCAGGAGAAGGTGCAGGATGACCTGCTCGATGAGGTGTTCGGTCTGGGGCCGTTGGAGCCACTGCTGAACGATCAGACCATTTCGGACATCCTGGTCAACGATAAAGACCACGTCTTTATTGAGCGGAAGGGGATCCTGCAAAGGGTGAATGTATCGTTTCGCGACGATCGCCACCTGCTGCAGATCATCGACCGGATCGTATCGCGGGTGGGGCGCCGGGTCGACGAGTCAACACCGATGGTGGATGCGCGTCTGCCTGACGGTTCGCGCGTCAACGCCATCATTCCGCCCCTCGCGCTCGATGGGCCCGCGCTGTCGATCCGGCGTTTCGGGACCGGTCCGCTGGCGCCGAATCAGCTGGTCGAGTTGAAGAGTATTTCCGCAGAGATGATGGAGACGCTGGCTGCGGCGGTTCGCGCCCGAATCAGTATTCTCATCTCGGGCGGCACCGGCGCGGGCAAAACCACGCTGCTGAACATCCTTTCACAGTACATTCCAAAGAACGAGCGGATGGTGACGATCGAAGACGCGGCCGAACTGCAGCTTGCGATGGAGAACATCGTGCGCTGCGAAACCCGCCCGCCCAACATTGAAGGGCAGGGAGCGGTTCGCCAGCGTCAACTGCTGATTAACAGCCTGCGTATGCGCCCCGACCGCATCATCATCGGTGAGGTTCGCGGAGAAGAAGCGTTCGACATGCTACAGGCCATGAACACCGGCCACGAGGGGTCAATGACCACCATCCACGCGAATACGCCGCGGGATGCCCTGACCAGAATGGAATCGATGGTGGCGATGTGCAACCTGAATCTCCCCGAGAAGACTGTGCGGCAGCAGATCGCGTCTGCAATTTCCATCGTCGTCCAGGTCTCGAGAATGAGCGACGGCACCCGCAAGGTCACCAATATCTCCGAGATCGTGGGCATGGATGAGAACGTCGTCAGCATGCAGGAGATATTCAAGTTCAACCGAAAAGGTGTCGGACCCGACGGCAAGGTCGTGGGAGTTTTCGAGCCTACCCAGATTCGCCCCAAGTTCCTGGAGAAGCTTCGTATTGCGGGCATATTCCTGCCGCATGACATGTTTGAACACAAGCTGGAAGTCAACTGAGAATGCCGAGAGGGTAGCAATATGATGTTGCTCCTGGTTCTGGTTTTCGCGAGCGTATTCGTAGTTATCGCGCTGCTCCTGTTCGCGGGCGGAGCGGGCGCCTCTCAGCGGGCCAAGCAGACTCTTTCTCATCTGGAGTCGGCCTTGGCGACGTCGAGAACGTCGACGCGCGACCAGATCGTTGACGTCCGCAAGAACGAGTTGCTGAGCGCAGTGCCGATGCTCAACCGCTGGCTGCTGAAGATGGAGTTGGCGCCGCGCCTGCGCATCCTGCTCTACCAGGCCAACCTGAAGTGGACCGCGGGTGGGTTGCTTCTGATGTCGAGCACCTGCTTTGTGATCTTCGGCTACCTGGTCTATCTGCGGACGGGTGCGGTCTTTTTTGGACTGGCGATTGGGCTGATCGTCGGCTCGGCGCCGATCTTCTACGTGTACCGCAAGCGCCAGGAGCGCTTCGACCAGTTTGAACAGGGGTTGCCGGAGGCGCTCGATCTTATGGTGAGCGGCCTGCGGGCCGGGCACAGCCTGGTCGCCGCGCTTCGCCTGGTGGCCCACGAATCCCCTGATCCGATTGGAGCCGAGTTCCGGATTTGCTTCGAGGAGCAGAACTACGGCCTGGAGTTGAGAACTGCCATGGAGAACCTGGTGACCCGGATGCCGCTGCAGGATTTGAGGCTGACCGCTACCGCCATCCTGATCCAGAAAGAGAGTGGAGGCAACCTTGCCGAGGTGCTCGACAAGGCAGCGAATCTGATTCGAGAACGTTTCAAATTGAAGCGGGAGGTTCGCACGCACACTGCTCAGGGACGGCTCACCGGGTGGATTCTATCGATCCTGCCCCTTGCGCTTGGCATCATGCTCTACATGATCAACCCGGAGACGATGAGCGTCCTCTGGACACGCAAGATCGGGATCGAACTGCTGTACGGTGCCGGGATCATGACGTTCATCGGCGGACTAATCATTCGCAAGATCGTCAACATGGAAGTCTGAAGGTGAGTTTATGGGAATCGTAGCCATCAGTTTCGGCGCCATTTTCTTTCTGATCGCGAGTGGTGGTCTGCTGCTGTTCTATCGCGAAGCGATGATGCAGCGGATCTCGCAAGTCGTGACCCCGCGTGCTAAGCGGCCGGACATTCTGAACAGCGCCCAGATCAGCACTTCCATCGGCCAATTTGTAGGGCAGTTGGACCGGGTCGTACCTAAGAGTGATGCCGAGGTCTCGGTTGCGGAAAAACGGCTGGCCCGCGCCGGTTACCGCACAGCCCCAGCAAGACATATTCTCTACGGGGCCAAGGTTCTCGTCCCACTGGTATTCTGTGCGCTGGCGATCGTCAGTGGATTTGCCAGCTACAGCCCCGTCTCTGCATATGCGCTATCGCTGGGAATCGGATTCATTGTGCCCGATTTCTGGCTGAGCAGGCGGATTGCCAGGCGGCAGAAAGATATCCGGCTTGGCCTGCCGGACGCCCTGGACTTCATTGTGATCTGCATCGAAGCCGGGTTGAGCCTTGACCAGGCAACGGCGCGGACCGCCCAGGAATTGCAGATTGCCCGCCCCGCCATCAGTGACGAGTTGGACCTGGTTGTGCTGGAGCATCGGGCCGGACGCCCACGATCCGAAGCATGGAAGAACTTCGCGGATCGCACCGACGTGGACTCAGTCCGCGTTCTGGCAACCATCCTCATCCAGGCAGAGACGCTTGGGACAAGCGTTACAAAAACCTTGCGCGTGCATTCGGATACTCTTCGGACCAAACGCCGTCAGCAGGTGGAGGAGCAGGCCGCCAAGACCAGTGTCAAGCTGGTTTTCCCCCTCGCTCTTTTCATTTTTCCCTCGCTCTTTGTTGTAGTTCTGGGGCCTGAGGCGATTATCATGGCGGAGTCCTTTAGTACATTGTTTCCGCACTAGAAAGAAAGGAGGGTACACGTGGACAGTATTCAGATCATTCGGATCGTTGCTGGCGTGCTGTTTGTGGTGGTTCTATTGTTCCTCATCCAGCGCCGTCGCACCAAGGTTTAATAAGCTTGATCAGGTCGCACTTGCGGTGCAGTTGCCGTGGTGAAAGTCGCTCTTCGCCCGTAGCTCAAGCTCAAGGGAGTGACAAGGTTGTATTGGACTACTTGTAGTACTGGGACTTTTGCCACGGACCACTCAACATCCTGAGGAGGGAAAGCCATCCGGCTTCCGTCCAGGAGGAGGTGGCTCGGTTCTTCGGATTCTGGTTCAAGCCAGGGAAATCCCTTGGCGGATGAGTTGACGAGAGGCGTCGACGCAACGTTGAAAGCCCGGTATCCCGGGACTATTGCCCGCACTTCGTAGAGATTCTGGGGGAAACTATGGAACGGCGCAAGTACTGCGTATACAACCAGACGCGCGAGAGTTTCCTCAGCCTGGGGGTGACCGCGGCGGATACGACGCTCGCCCGCCTCAGAGGCTTGATCGGGCGATTCAGCCTCAAGTCGGACGAGGGTCTCTGGGTCGTGCCGTCCAGTGGAGTTCATACCCTGGGAGTATTCGTCCCTCTGGATCTGATCTATCTGGACGAGAATCATAAAGTCATTCATCTCGTGGAGCATTTCCCCACGTTTCGGATCGCCCCTTTGAGAGTCCAGTCGGAAAGTGTTCTGGAAATGGGAGCGCATACGATCTATTCGTCGCAGACACAGGTAGGCGATCAACTCCTGATCTGCCTCGCCGAGGAAATGGAGCAATACTTAGGCCGGGCAACTCCACAAGCGGCCGAAGTGACTCATCTGATCACGGAGGGGTGAAATGGCGTCAGGGAAGAGTTGGTTCGAGCGGCTCTGGTCGGAAGAACGCCGCAGAGCCGATCGGAAAACGTCACTGCCGCTGGCCGCGTATTACTGGGATGGAGCCGTACCGGCACCGCGCCAGGTACGAGACATCAGCCCCGAGGGGATGTATCTTCTAACGGAGCAGCGCTGGTATCCGAACACTCTGGTCACTATGACGCTGGTCCGCAGCGATAAGCCGGAATCGGATCCGGAACGCGCGCTCCGGCTGACCGCTCGAGTGGTTCGGGCGGGAACGGACGGAGTTGGACTGGCGTTTGTTCTGCCGACCTCAAACCGGGCCGGCGACGAGCAGGGTTCCTTTACCACCGGCGCGAACAGAAAAGACTTGATACAGTTCCTGGCGCGGCTCCAGTCCGACACCGGCCGAACGATTATCAAGTTTGCATCGTTGAGTTCGCTCGATAAAATGCGGGTTGAAAACGTTGCACCGCCGGCGCTATGGTTGAGACTGATCTCGAAGTCGAAGATGCGCCTGCGAACGACAATGCGGGTACTGTTCCAGGAGTAAGCCGGACCCTTCGCCTGCAGAGAATTTGAGCCGGCCTTTTTGAGGTGTAGTTGTCCCGCAGGGAGGCGAGCCATGGATAGGTTGAAGCGATTGTTGCATTGGCTGCGCAAAGACGCCGGCCAGGCGATGGTTGAGTACATTCTGGTTTTGCCGATCATATTCCTGCTGATCATGAACCTCGTCAACTTCGGCACCTTCACCTGCGCCTGGATTGGTGTGGCCAACGCAGCGCGTGCCGGGGCAGATTATGCCGTGCTTGGAGGCGCTTCGGTCGGCGGCGTGCGTGCAGCGTCGGGGTCACTCGTCGATGCAGTAATCACGGCGGACACCACGACTCTGCCTAACTCGGGAACTATGACCGTCTTGATTTGCCAGAACAACAACGGCACGTACACCGCCATCTACCCGACGGGTGGCACCTGTAGCGCGATCGCCACCGACCCGGAAGCCTCAAACTTCGTGCTCACCAGTGTGGATGTGTCCTATAACTACAGCCCATTCATCACGGCATTCTCGTTCCCAAGACTGGGAGTGTATCTAACCCTTCCACCTACCACGATTCGGAGGGTAACCGTGGTGAGGACAATCCAATGAGAAAGTGCTTCGACAGACGATGGAGGGACGATCAGGGCGCCACCTTGGTCGAATTTAGCCTGATCACGTTTATGTACCTCATCCTGCTGTTCAGCGTTGTAGAAATGGGACGGATGCTGATTGTGTATACCGCCTTGGCCAACGCTGCGCACGCCGGCACACGGTATGCTATCGTGCACGGTTCGGATCTGACCTCGGGAGCGTGCGGTCCGGGGAACACAACGGCGGTGCAAACTGCCGTGTCGAACTTCGCGGCTGCTGGCCTGCTCAACACGTCGAGCCTGAACACGGTGGTCAGCTATCCAGCGGGGACGAACACCCCCGGCTCTACAGTGACGGTTACGGTTACATATACGTACGATCCGCTACTCGGATACTTCAGCAAAGTCCTGAACAAAACCCTCGGCAGCAGCAGCGAGGGAGTCATTACGTTCTGAGGAGGCTCGTTATGCGCTTAGAACAGGAAGAGGGCCAGGCGGTCGTTCTTTTGGCGCTGGCCATGGGTATTTTTCTTCTTGGAGCGGTAGGGTTGGCGATCGATGGGTCACAACTCTATGCTCAGTTCCAGATGGCACAGGCTGCGGCGGATTCCGCGGCGATTGCCGGCATCATGGATGTTTTCGACGGAACCAACGGCGGCTTCATTGTCGGGACGAACTACACCTGCACCACGACCGACACCAGCACTCCCTGCGTCTATGCCCGCAAGAATCTCTTCGGCGGCACCTCTGCCGACACAGTACTGATCGAGTTTCCCGGTTCGCAGTCAGGCGTAACCCTCGCCACCGATTATCCGTATACGCTGGTGCGCGTCACCATTTCAAGGAATGTGCCGACTACCCTGATGCGAATGCTGGGACCAACCTCAACCACCATCAAAGCGACGGCCACTGCCGGAATTGTTTCGGTTACATCCCCGGTGCCTATCCTTGTAACCCATCCAACGTATCCGAATGCTCTCTACGTTCAGGATACCGCGACCACGATCACAATTTGCGGAGGGCCATCCCGCAGCATCATGGTGAACTCCAACTCCACGTCGGCGTTTGGCGCCAAGGCGAATTCGCTCATCGATCTCTCGAAAGCCGGGCCGAAGGACTCGGGCACCTGCACCACGGGGACTGGAGCAGATTTCGCAGTTTGGGGCGGTCCTTCATCCAGTACGAACGTCAGCTTGGGAGTGGGGCAGTATATCCAGCCAGCTTCCATTCTTCAGGACCCGCTCGCAAACGTCAGCGCACCCGCAGTTCCCACAAACTCGGGCAACATGGGGACCTACCAACCACTTGCTAACGGAGTGAGCGGCTGCCCCGCATCCCCGAAAAAGGCCTGCCAACTCTTCTATCCCGGCCTGTACACCGGCGGAATCGATGGCAAGAATTCAACTCCTGTTTTCGTCCCGGGAATCTACTACATTCAGAGCAGCAGCGGATTTAAGTGCGCATCGAATTGCGACATGTATATGGCCACCGGATTCACCGACACCGGTTCCGGCACAACCGGCACAGGTTGGACGGGAAACGTGCTCTTCTACAACACCGGGCCTTCAGGTAACTCCAGCAACGCTGGCGCGTTCAATCTCGGGGCAAACGGCACCGTCAATCTTGTTGGATCGCCAAGCGGTTCCGCCTATAAGGGAATTCTTTTTTTTCAGGATCGCAGTTCTCAAGCGCAATCGCATACACTGGGCGGCGGCGGAGGTATGAGTCTGACAGGGACTATCTATCTCACAAATACGCGGTCCACGATGTTGGCCACTCCAGCGCAATACCAAAGCCTCGCGTTGCAGGGAAATTCAGGAAATACCACCCTCGTCACGGGCGAAATCATCGTGGGCGAGCTGCAGCTCGGAGGTGGAGGAACCATCAAGATGGATCTTAACTCCGCCCCCTTATACACGATCGATCAGGTAGCGCTTGTTAATTGAGCAGGAGTCTTGAAACCGATCACGAGTTTAAGATCGGCCATTTGAAATGGCTGCCGCTACTCTTCCTGGTCGGGGATAATGAGCAGCACTTCGATTGCCGCGACCTGTCCATTCTGCCGGCCGGGCCGGAATTGCCACTGCTGCAGGGCGCTCAGCAGAAACTTCGCTTTCGCAAAGTCCGACGGAAACACCACCGCGAGATGATCGAAGCGGCCAGCCGCGTTGACGAATCCGTGCACCATCAGCGCGTCCGAGGTGTAGTCCGCCGGATCCAGATGCGGCTGAACAATATCGAACGGCCAGGGCGCATCGGGGCGGGCATTGTTCGCCGCAGCCAGCGCCGCTGAAGGCAGCGCGTACTGCAGGATCCACGGCTTTCCTGATCCCATGTGTACGTACACGGTGTACACCAGCCTGCCACCCCACAGGCCCACCGTCTCCGGATACTGTTCCGCAATCGACGCACCCACCACTACAAATCCGAACTGGCCGTCTTTGGCAAGGTGGATATGCGTAACCGGGCCTCCCACCAGCGAACCCAGATCGGGCCCAGGCGTTGCATCTGCCGCGGGGCCAGGAGTGCCCTCGTTCTTCGCGACCTGTGCTGGGCCCGGTGGTCCGTTGCCCTTGGCTGGCTGCGCCGGACCTGGCGCGCCATTGCCCTTGGCCGTCTGCGTGCCGGTCCCGCTTCCGCTGCCGGGCTTGCTTCCCGTTGCGCTGGAGCTTTGTCCTGGGCCGCTTCCGGATTGGCTGCTCGCAGGATTCCCTTGACCCGTGCCGGCTGTGTTCACCGAAGGTCCGGTTCCTGCAGATTCATGAATCGCCGGACTGGCCGGTGAGTTGGCGAGTGGGATCTGCACCGGGCCTTCTTTTACCTGAAGGTTGGAGAGCGACATGATCTGCGCTGGCGTGGGAGGCTCCGCCTGCTTCGCGGCAGTTTCAGGAATGCGCTTGGCCGGATCGGGTCCACGGACCACGACCGGCGTCGTCGTGCTGGGAGCAAGCGTTGCCATCGTCGTCGCGAAAGGCGTGGACGACATCTTGAGGTCTGCCGGCTTGATCTCGCGATTCGGTGGCTCGATCTTCGGACGCAGATTCGAGAGGATGCTCTTCTGCGGAGGTAACGGGACGATGGTCTTGGTAGGGATCGCGGGGGCGGTCCAGCGCAACACATTCGGAGCCATCACCGGGCGCGTGATCAGGATGTCCGGCGGCGCGTCGGGCTGGATCAAAATTTGTGTCTTCGGCTTCAGGAGCGCCAGCTGGGCAGCTACCGAGGGCATCGAAGCCGGGCTGCCTCCAGGAGCCGGTGCAGGCGCAGGCGCGGGAGCCGCGGGAGATGGAGTAGTGGGTCGAGGTGCAGGAGCCGTGAGACTATGCGGCGTTGTGTGCGCAACCTGGTTCTCAGCCGATTGCTGCGCCTGCGGCTCCGGACTTGGCACGTTGAGGATGCGGACCGTAAAGTGCTGGTGCGCGGCCCGGGCAGTGATTCGTGGAGCATTCCTGAGCCCGAAAAGCAGCCAGCTGCAGGCTGCCACATGCACCACCATCGAAACCACGATAGCGGATGACCCGCTGCGCGAGCCCTGCGGCGGCGTGGCAAACAGCGTAGTAATAGTGCTGGAAGACCTCATGATCACCTGGAGCGATAGGACACAGTTGCAAAGGTCTGATCTGTTGTGCGACGCGTTGCGTTGAAGGTTGTGGCGTCGCCGGTCAATCTGTTCTGAATGGTAGCAATTCTCAGACCAACCGGCAGGACTTGCAAGTCTATGCAAACGGGAGTGTACCGCTAGATTCGTGTCTACCTGACTACACAGGGTTGTCGCTTGGTATACACCCGTTCACAGTTACCTATTTAGGGGATGCTCTAAACGCTTGATTCGGCGGTAGACTGTCTGCAGTTCCCTTTGGCATGCCAATTGCGATTGATGATCAGAAAGTAGAACCAGTCAAACCGGCTGGGTCGGAATAGGTCTCTCAATGAATAAAAGAGTGCAGATCATTCTCTTCAGCGCATTTGTGGTCGCCGCCTTGTGCAGTTATCTGGTCTACCGCGTGGTCGGCAACCGCTTGTCAGCGTCACAGGAGAAGACCACCCGCGTGGTTGTGGCTGCCAACGACATCAAGCTGGGGTCGGTCCTTAAGGATACGGACCTCGGAACGGTAGACATGTCCGGCGCGCTGCCAAAGGGGGCGATCACCAGTCCCCAGGAAGCAATTGGCCGTGGCGTCATTTCGGATCTGTATCAGGGGGAACCCATCCTGGAGAGTCGGCTGGCTGCGCCCGGCGCAGGCGGCGGTTTGGCCGCGACCATCCCCGCAGGCATGAGGGCATGCGCCATCCGGGTTGATGAGGTCGTAGGCGTGGCCGGCTTTGTCACGCCAGGGCAACACGTGGATGTCCTGATCTCGGGCGTGCCACCGGCAGGCGATTCGGGTGGAAGTCAGGGCCCGCAAGTGCGCACACTGCTCCAGGACATTGAAGTTCTCTCCGCGGGGCAGGACATTCAGAGAGACCAGGATGGCAAGCCGCAGTCAGTGCAGGTCGTCAACCTGCTGGTGACGCCGGCCCAGGCAGAAGACCTGAGCCTGGCCAGCAATCAGACCAAGATCCAGCTCGTGTTACGGAACCCGTTGGATCGCGTGGTCGCCCAGCCGCCGGGGACTGCGGTAGGGGCGCTCTTTACCGGGAAAGCTCCCGCTCCAGCCGCCCCCAAGCCGAGAGTGGTAGCAGCGCCTGTAGCACGTCCGACTGCGCCGCCCACCAAGACCTTTTTGGTCCAGGTCTACAACGGATCGAAACGAAGTGACCAAAAATTCGTCGACGGTGAGGATAAACAGTGAAAGCGAAGAACGTCGTCCGCGTAGCTTTTTCCTGTATGTTGTCCGTTGCATTCTGTGTTGATTTGGCTTTTGCGGCACAGGCTCCAGCGGCTGCTTCTCAACCGGCTGGGGTCGCCGCTCAGGATTCGGCCAACGACCTGATCGTCGGGGCGGGGAAGTCTGTGCTGGTTGATTGCGCCCAGCCGATCGAACGGATCGCGGTGGGTTCCAGCGACATCGCAGAAGCAACCGCGGTGAGCCCAACCGAGATCATGCTGAATGGCAAGGTCGCGGGCGAGACCAGTCTTATCGTCTGGCAGCAAGGCGGCACGCGGCAATTCTTCAATGTAGTCGTGCGCGCCAGCACCGCTGTAATCAATGATCGTCTCGAGTCCCTGCGCCGCGAGTTGCGGACGGAACTTCCGGGGCAGAACCTGCGCGTCACTTCAGAGAATGGCCTCGTATTTCTGCGCGGCACAGTGAATGACCTGACCAGTTCCGATCGCGCGGTTCAGATCGCCTCGACAGCGGGCAAGGTCGTCAACCTGCTTTACGTCAACATTCCGCCGGCCGAACCGCAGATTCTGCTGAAAGTTCGTTTCGCCAGCCTGGATCGTTCGTTGAACAAACAGCTCGGCGCGAATCTCTTCAGCCTGGGAGCTGCAAACAGTATCGGAACCGTCAGCACGCAGCAATACTCGCCGCCGACCGTAACGGTTCCCTCTGCCGGGGCTGGCGCTACGGCCGCAACTCCCGCGACCGCGACGTTAGGGAATTTGCTCAACCTGTTCATCTTTCGCCCCGACATTAATCTCGGCGCTACCATCCAGGCGTTGGAGCAAAAGGGAATCGTCCAGGTGCTGGCTGAACCAAATGTCTTGACAGTGAACGGGAAGCAAGGGAGCTTTCTCGCCGGCGGTCAGTATCCATATCCTGTCGTCCAGGGTGCGGGTGCAGGCGGTGTGGCGGCGGTTACGATCTCGTTCAAGGAGTTCGGCGTCCGTTTGAACTTCATTCCTACCATCACGCCACGAGGAACAATTCGGCTTCAGGTCTCACCGGAGGTAAGTTCGCTGGACTTCGCCAACGGTGTGACAATCTCAGGTTTCACAGTTCCGGGTGTCGACATTCGTAGAGTCAAGACCGAGGTCGAACTGACCGAAGGGCAGAGTTTTGCGATTGGTGGACTGCTGGACAATCGCGAGACTCAGACTTTCTCCAAGATTCCGTTCATCGGGGATGTTCCCATACTGGGCAAATTCTTCCAGTCCATCAACAAGTCCAGGACCAACACCGAACTCATCGTCATCGTAACGCCCGAGATCGTCCATCCGATTCCGGCCGGCGCGCCTTTGCCGACGCTCAAGTATCCGGAAACCTTCATGCCCTCAGCCTCCGGAATTCCAATGACAACACCTGAGGTTCCGGCCCCGGCCGCTCCAGCGCCCGCAACCATCCCGATCGAGAAACTGATTCAGAGCATGCAGCCGGAACAGCCCCTCTCCAACGACTCAACGGGAGGCGGCCAGTCTATGGGGGCGACTTCGACCGGGACCGCCGGCGCCGCAGCCCAGACGACGCAATGACGACTGCGGGGCGCGACAGGGTTCACGTAGTCTGACATCCTCTGCCCATGGAGCCCATAGCACTGCCGAAGAGCCTTCGCATCCTCACCGAGTTTCTCGTCGTGGGTATCTGCACGGTGGGATTCATTTTCGCCGCTTTGGGTATCGGCACTGGACTGGTCGGGCACAATGGTCCAGGAGGGCGCGACTTCGTCGAGTACTGGGCCTCCGGACAGCAACTCACCCACCACGCCGACCCCTACGACGGAAGCGCCATGCTGCCCCTCGAACGCTCCGCGGGTTTGGCTTTCGACGTCAGCCCCATGGTCATGGGAAACGCACCGCCGGCCCTGCTCCTGGTAGTTCCGCTTGGCTTGGTAAGCGCAAAACTTGGTGAATTGCTTTGGATACTTCTACTCCTGGCATGCTTTATAGCCTCGGTGCGCATAGTCCGGTCGATGCACGGCGCGCCCGGAAACAAACGGCATTACCTGGGATATACCTTTGCGCCCGCACTGCTGTGTCTGGGTGCCGCTCAGGTGTCTCTGGTCATTCTTCTTGGGTACGTGCTCTTCCTTCGCTGGTATCGGTTCAGGCCCTATCTTGCCGGGGCGGCCCTCTGGTTCTGTACGCTGAAGCCGCAACTCTTTCTGCCTTTCGGGGTGGTGCTGCTTGCGTGGATCATCATTTCGAAGGCGTACCGGATCCTCGCGGGCGCCGTAAGCGCATTCGCTGCCTCGACGTTTATCGTGTATCTTCTCGATCCACGTGCCTGGGCACAATATCACGCGATGATGGCCGCGTCGCGCTATGACAAGCTCCCCATCCCGTGTCTTAGCATTGTCCTGCGCCGCACCATCAGCCCGGACACCATGTGGCTGCAGTATTTGCCGGCCGTCCTCGGCTGCATCTGGGCAATCGCCTACTTCCAAAAGCACCGCGATGATTGGGACTGGATGAAGCATGGCTCGCTGCTGATACTGGTGTCGGTTCTGGTGGCCCCATACACCTGGCTCATCGATCAGGCCATCCTGCTCCCGGCCGTCCTCCATGGGCTCTACGTCACCCGCTCGCGGAACCTTCTTGCGTTGCTCGCCCTCGCGACCGCCGCCATCGAGATCGCTCCAATGTTCGGCATGAAGCTCATGCTTTCTGCCTTCTATGTCTGGACATCACCGGCGTGGCTCGCGTGGTATCTCTGCGCGATGCTCTTGTCGCACCCAAACCTTGAAAGCGCTCAAACGTTATCGGTGGTCGGCGAGAGAACGATGCCGCAATTCAGAAAGGTTTAGCGATGGCCGGTACTCCCCATGAGATCAACTCAGGCGTACGCGCGAACAGCCCTGCCCGCCAATTCCTTCTCAGCGTCTCCGTATTTCTGGTCGTTGCGCTCTGCACGCTGGCGTTCATCTTCACCTTCTTCGACATCGGGGTTGCGGTAGTGGAGAGGAATGGCGCGGGAAAGCGTGACTTCGTCGAGTACTGGGCTTCAGGACAGCAGCTTCGCCACCACGCGAACCCTTATGACGGCGCTGCCATTCTTCCCATGGAACGTGCCGTGGGCCTGCCCACAGATATCCCTGCGATGGTGATGGGCAACGCCCCACCGGCTCTTCTGCTGGTGTATCCGCTGGGCTTTGTGGGCGCACAATTTGGCGAGTTGCTCTGGGTTCTGTTTCTCTTCGCCTGCCTGATCCTCTCGGTGCGCATGGTCTGGGCCATGCACGGCTCTCCGCCCAACAAACTGCATTACCTGGGATACACGTTCGCGCCCGCGCTGATGTGCCTCGGCGTGGGGCAGCTGTCTCTTCTCATCCTGCTTGGATACGTGCTCTTCCTGCGCCTGCACAGGTCCAGTCCGTTTCTGGCCGGCGCCTCCCTCTGGTTTTGTGCGCTGAAGCCGCAGCTCTTTCTCCCGTTCGGCGTTGTGCTGCTCGCATGGATCGTGGTTTCGAAGTCGTACCGAATATTCGTTGGCGCGATCAGCGCGTTCGCCGTCACGACGCTGATCGCCTATCTCCTGGATCCGCGCGCCTGGGCGCAATACCACACGATGATGGTCGCATCCCGGTACGATAAGATTCCCATCCCGTGCCTCAGCATCGTCCTGCGCCGCGTCATCAGCCCGGATACCATGTGGCTGCAATATCTGCCGGCCGCTGTCGGCTGCATATGGGCGATCGCCTACTTCCGAAAAAACCGCGACCATTGGGACTGGATCGAGCACGGTTCACTGTTGATCCTGGTGTCTGTTTTGGTGGCCCCGTATACCTGGCTCATCGACCAGGCCATTCTTGTCCCGGCCCTGTTACATGGCGTATACATCACGCGCTCGCGCAGCCTGCTCGCCCTGCTCGCCGTGGCGACTGCCGTCACGGAAATTGCCCCTGTTCTCGGGTTGAAGTTATTGCATTCGCCCTTCTACATTTGGACCGCACCGATGTGGCTCGTGTGGTATCTCTTCGCAACCCGGTCCGCCCGCACCGAGCCGGAGGGCGAAGCTGCTGTGGTGCCACGCCAGCCTGCGTTCTCCAGCCTGCAGGGACCGAAAGGAAACGAGGTATAGCGATGGCGCGCACTCCCGAAGTACCGACTCGCCAGTCCGGACTCCGCGCCATCAGCGAGTTTCTGGTCGTCGGTGTCTGCACGCTCGCGTTTGCCCTCAACGCTGCGGGCATCGGCGCCACGCTGCTCACGCCCAACTTCGCAGGCCAACGCGACTTCGTCACCTACTGGTCATCCGGACATCAGATGGTCCAACGCGCCAACCCCTACGACGGTCCCGCCATCCTGCGCATGGAACACTCCGTCGGATTCGCCACCGACCTTCCCCCGCTCATCATGCGCAATGCGCCGCCGTCGCTGCTCATGGTACTTCCGCTGGGCTTCCTGAGTATTCGCGCTGCCTCACTGTTGTGGTCGCTGCTGATGGTCGGTGCACTGTGGATCTCGGTACGCATCATCGCGGCCATGCATAACCGGCAGGGAAGCCAGCTCAACCTGCTTGCCTATTCCTTCGCTCCGGCGCTCTCCTGCCTCATCGCAGGGCAGATGGGGCTCTTTGTGCTGCTGGGGCTGGTCCTGTTTCTGCGGCTGCACCAGACGCGCCCTTTTCTTGCCGGCGCTTCTCTCTGGCTTTGCGCCTTGAAGCCACACTTATTTATCCCCTTCGGCCTTGTGCTGCTGCTGTGGATCGTCCTCTCGAAGCGCTACATCATTGTGCTTGGTGCGGCGGTTGCATTCGCGTGCAGCACTGCCATCGCCATGGCGCTCGATCCTTATGTCTGGATGCACTACGCCCAGATGATGAAGGCTGCAAAGCTGGAGACGCAGCTCATCCCCTGCGTCAGTACGATGCTGCGGGTCTACATCAATCCCAACGCGGTCTGGATCCAGTCCATCCCGGCCGTGCTCGGCTGCGTCTGGGCACTAGCTTACTTTCTCAAGCATCGCGAATGGGATTGGATCGAGCACGGTTCTCTGCTTGTGCTCGTCTCTGTTGTCGTAGCGCCTTACTCCTGGTTTATGGATCAGGCCATCCTGCTTCCGGCCGTCCTCCACGGTTTGTACCGGAATCGCTCGCGAAACCTTGTCGCCGTCCTCGCATTACTGAGCGCGATCGTAGAGGTTGCGAACTTCCGCGGCGTGCCCTTGGGAAACAGAATTCTCTATCCGTGGACAGCGCCCGTCTGGCTGATTTGGTACCTGCTCGCGCTTCGTACTTCGGACCCAGCCGCGGAAAGCGCAAGTCCAAAGATCTCCCCGCAAGTAACAACTGTGGCGGAAGATAAGTAACCTCCGTAACACGTTTGTTTTCTGCAGAAAAGAGGCTACGCGCGCGGTGTGGATCACGTGTATACGCCGCATGTCGTTTTCCTCGGGGCTGTAAACATCCGGTCACACCGCCAAAAACATCGAAAATCGATAAGTGATTGATTCTTCAAGGCTACCGGGATACCACCAAAGTGGCATGGTACTTGCATACAGAAAGTGCAACAGCCGTCGGCTGGAACCGCCAATCTCAAGGAGAAAAAAATGAACAATCGTCTTCATTCACTCGCCGTCAAGATTCAGAACGCCTTCAACAGCGAAGAAGGTCAGGATCTTATTGAATACGCCCTGGTCGTTGCACTCATCGCCTTCGCCGCAACTGCCGGTATGGGGACGCTGGCCACTGACATCAACCAAGCCTTCGTCAAGATCGGCACCTCTCTCACCAACGCGCTCTAAGTGCAACGAGATACCCGCCGACGGTCAAAGACACTCTTTGCGATGGGAGGTACGCTGACGCAAACCTTCTTCAGCGTACCCCCTGTGCAAAGACCCTCGAATGCCGCGCCTCCGGAGAGAACGATATGAAAGTAAATCTCTTTGCACTGTCTGCAACGATCCAACGCCTTGTCTCGAGGCAGGACGGGCAGGACCTTATCGAGTATGCTCTGGTCGTCGCCCTGATCGGACTGGGAGCAACCGCCGGGATGGGTTCGGTGGCCACTGACATCAATACGGCCTTCAACAACATCGGTACATCGCTTACCAACGCACTATAGCGCCGCAGTATTCGATTCGGTCGGGACGACGGACCACCGTGGAGCGGGCCGTTCCAATCGGCTGCTTCCACCGCGACTCGGATTTGCCGCGGGTCGCGGTCAGCGGCGGCTCGGCATTTCCTTGCGGGCGAACTCTCCCACGGAGATTCGCCTCCTCACTCAAGCTCGCCAGACAGATCAAAGTGAAACATCCTTGTTAGAGACCAAACGGCCACACCGTCTGGACCGTCTTCGAGAGAATCTGTACGCGGTCTGCCGGCGATAGGAATTCAAGGTGGTCCCGGTAGAGCGCAACTGACTCGCCGTAGGGAAGCTGCTTCAGCGAGATCGGCCAATCAGTCCCCGCCATCAAACGCTTCGCCCCGAACACATCGTAGAGCCGCTTCGCCTGCGCCTGCGCATCCGCGTATGGATAGGCCTGGTTCGACAGCGACCACATGTGCGAAATCTTCACCACCACCTTCGGATACCGCGCAAGTGCCAACAACAACTCAAGCTTCTCGGGATGATCGACAGGTGAATCCGCCATGTGGTCGATCACAACCTGCAAATCCGGATTCGCCTCAATCAGCGCATGAACCTCAGGAAGCCGATCCACCGTAATCAGCAACGTCATCGGCACCTTGAGCTGCGCGCAGCGGCGCCACAGCGGCGGCATCAGCGGTCCGCGGATCCAGTCGCCCGCCGGGCCGGCTGCCGGGCTCACCCGCACTCCGTGGAATCCCTGCTCTTCCGTCAGCCGCTTCAGTTCATCCGGAGCGGCAGGGTCCTCCGGATTCACCCGGCACACGCCGCGAAACTCCCGCGGATAGCGCTTCAGCACGCTCGCCAGGTAGCTGTTGTCCCACGTGTAGTGGATCACCTGGATGATCACAGTGCGCTCGACATCATTGGCCCGCATCAACTCCAGCAGCATCTCTACCGACGCATCCTCCGCCGGAACCTTCGCGCCCGCCGCGAACGGAAACGCCGGATCGTGTTTCCACACGTGAACGTGCGAGTCGATGAAAGGCACCCGAGGCGCCTGCGCAAGAGTGCCAGACGTCACCGCGGTGGCGGCTGAAGCTGCGACGAAGCGACGGCGATTCCACATGATTGACCTGCCTAAAAGCCGCGGTCCAGCGCGGCGGTCTTTCCGATGGTGGGGTCTTCTTTGTCGATTGGTGCCGCAGTCAGCGTAAGCGTCGCGCTCGGCACGCCCTCAGCGCTCGCCGTGACGGTAATCTTGCCCGAACTCCCAGTCGCGCGAACCAGCGCGAGCGTGTTGCCAAGGTACAGCTTGCGTTCCGTTCCTTGGAAGGGCTCGAGGTCCCGCATGTCGCCATTATCCACCGCAACGATTGTTCCCGGCCCGCTCGCGGCAAAGTGAATCTCCGTTGTCGAGTCGGGAATGCGCGTCCCCGCGTCATCCACCAAGGTCGCCGTCACATACCGAACATCGTTCCAGTCCGGCGTCAGTGGCACAGCAGGCTTATCCGCTGTGAACATCAGCCGCGCCGGCTTGCCCGCCGTCTTCAACTCCTGCGTGGCCACCGTCGCTCCATGCCTCCTCGCCACGGCCTTCAGCGTGCCCGGCGCAAACGGCACCTTGTAGACGATCGGGCTCGCGTCGGGATGCAACCGCTGCACGCCAAGCGCCTTGCCATTCAGGAACAACTCAACCTCTTCTGCGTTCGTGTATACCTCAACATTTTCCGTGTGCGGAGTCAGGTCCTTCGGCGTCCAGTCCGCCAGCAGCGGCTCGGAGAAGCGCACCGAAGGATCGGGCGGCAGCGCCCCAGGCCGCGCCGCAGCTGGGGCAGCCTGACCCGCCGGAGTCACCGGAGCAGTCGGAGCCGCAGCCGATTGGTCCAGACTCGTCGCATTCGCATACCCCGGATCGACCGGCGCCGCGCGCACCATGCCCACGCGCCGCACCATGGCCACCATCGGCGTGGTCGACCACCAGCTCTGCCGTTCGTATGCGCGCCCGTGCGGCAGCGCCGTCGTCAACAGCAACCCTGACCCGGAGCCAAACGTGGGCCACGTCCGAGATTCGCCCAGGTAGTCGATCCCGCTCCACAGGAACTGCCCCGAGTATTCCGGATGGTCACGCATCGCAACCCACTGGTTGCGGTCGTGCGTGTTCTCCGTTCCGATAATCTTGCGCACGGGCCGTTGCGCATGCGCAGCCAGGATCTCCTGTTCGCGATAGTTCTGCCCTACAACGTCCAGCAGATCCGCCAGACCATCCTCGTAATCGTGGCTCGCATTCGGACGGAACAGCGCCTGCGTTACCGGCCGCGACGGATCGTTCTGGTGGAATATCCGCAGCAGGGTCGCCAGGATCGGAATCGCAATCGATGGATTCGGCGTGTCGTGAATCTCGTTGCCCGCCGACCACAAAATAATGCTGGGGTGATTGCGATCGCGCATCACCGCGTCCGTCGTGTCCCGCACCGCCCAATCCTTGAAGTAGAGATGATAGTCGTAGGGATTTTTCGCCACCGTCCAGCAGTCGAACATCTCGTCCATCACCAGGAAACCCATGCGGTCGGCAAGATCCAGAAACTCCGGCGCCGGCGGATTATGCGCGGTGCGGATCGCATTGACTCCCAGCTTGCGCAACTCCGTCAGCCGTCGCTCCCACACCGCCAGCGGTACCGCGGTCCCAACTGCACCGGCGTCCGTATGCAGCGCAACCCCGTAGACCTTGTGGTGAACGCCGTTCAGAAAGAAGCCCCGGTTGGGATCGAAGTAGAACTCGCGAATGCCGAAGGGGACGTCCTCATCGTCCACCACCTTGCCGTCGCGCAGCAGAGTCGCGTGTACCGTGTACAGCACGGGATGGTCGAGGTCCCAACGATCGGGCCTGGGCAGAATCATTTCAGTCTCAAGGTCGCCCGTCGCGCCCGGCGACACATACAGCGGCTGGTTGGAGCTCACCTCTTTGCCCCCAAGCACCGGCGCGCCATTCGGCCCCGTGATTCGCACGCGCAGCAATAGATTCACAGCCGCTGCCGACTCGTTCGTCGCCGTGCTTTGGATGTGGATCCTCGCCGCCGCGACCGAGACTTCCGGCGTCGTCACAAACGTTCCCCACGGCACCATGTGTGTATCGCTGGTCGTCACCAGCCGCACCTGGCGATTGATTCCCGCGCCGGGATACCAGCGCGAAGCCGGCTGTTGAGAGTCGTCGACCCGCACCGCGATCGTGTTCGTGCCCGGCTGAAGATGCGGCGTGAGTTCGTACACGAAGCTGGCGTAGCCATAAGGCCTGTGCCCCAGCAGTGCGCCGTTCAAATACACATCGCTGTTCGCCATCACGCCGTCGAACACGATGAACGTACGTCGCGCGGCCGTCGGCGTACCATCCGCGTCCGGGACCGTAAACGCTTTGCGATACCAGCCAACGCCCGTCGGCGCGAATGCTCCAGCGCCGTGGGAAGGCGCATCCTCCTTGAACGGCCCGGCGATCGACCAGTCATGCGGCAACGTCACGCTGGTCCACGCGGAGTCGTCAAAACCAGGCTTCTCCGCGCCCGTGGCGTCCGCCTGCAGAAACTTCCAGCCCGTCGTAAATTGCTGAACGACCCGCGGCTTCTGCGCCGCCGGGGCAGCCACTGGCGCGGCATGCAGAAGGGAAGGCAGAGCCACAAGAACGGCAGCGAGCAGAAAGGTTCGGCGTTGCATCGTACTCCTCAGGTTTTTGGGCAACTGAAAAACTTGGCGGCCCTCACGCCGATAAGTCTACTTCTCGGTCGTCGTCGGCGTCGGCATAATCGGGTTATACTTCGTGGCCAATTCCGGGGTCGACACCGCATCGTGGGTATCCGTCGCCTTTGCCACCTCGGCTGCAAAGACGTAACTGCGGCCGAACATATTGCTGGTAAAAAACACATACTTCTTGTCCGGCGAGAACCTCGGGTTCGGCTCCGCGCGATAATTCTGGTGCGCCATATTCACCAGGTGCTCCGAGTGAAACACCCCCGGCTGAAAGAAATTAGTATCATTCAGCGCACCCTCGGTATTGCCGATCATCTGCGGCCGGAACAACTCAATCCACTCGCCGTCTGGAGCCTGCGCCACCTGGCCCGAGTCGCCCCCATCCCCGCAGAACAGGTCCAGATCCTGCGTCAGGTTGAAGTGAATCGACCACTCGTTGCGCTGCATGTGGTACGCCACACGCTTATGCGTCTCCAGGTTGTAGCTCGCCAGAAAGAAGTCTTCGCCCTTTGGATACTGCCAGTCGTACCAGATCGTCTTGCCGTCCAGTCCCCAGAATTCGTGACCCGCAATCTCCATCATCATCGTCCGCTTGTGGACCAGCGTGTTCTGCGTGCCGTCGGTGTGGATCAGCCAGATGCGATCCACCTTCTGCCACATCCCTTCGTGGCAATACATCAGCAGCGTCGGATCGGTGGGCGAAAACAGCAGATGGTTCACCCAATCCGTTGAATGCTGAAGCACTTTGATTGTGCCCGCCTTCTCGCCATTCGATCCCGGCTCTAGCCGGATCGTGAACAGAACCACCGGAATCCGCGCCGCCAGACGCCGTTCCATCATCGCGCCCTTTTCGTCGGACTGCACATTCGCCCCACCCAGCGTCGGATTCGCCGCCGCTGCAGCTGCCCCGGCCGTCGAGGGAGACGGCGCTGCACCTGCCGCACCCGGAGCGCCGGCGTCGCCGCCTCTGCCGAAGCCCCGCGCCGGAGCCGCCAGAAACGCATTCGGCGCATTGGGATCGCCGCCCGGGCAATCCGCCTCGTTGTAGGTTCCCGCGCCCAGCGTCTCGTCGGCATTCACGCTGGCGATGCTCACTCGCGGCGGCAGGTCGATCAGTTTGCGAACCTCGCCCGTGTTTGTATCCGCCTTGTAAATCGAGCTGACCCGCGTCGCCGGATCCGTCTTGGTGAAGAAGATGCTGTTCGTCTTGTGGCCAACGACGATCGCCCGTGCCCCGCCGCCGAGGAAACCGCGGCCGCCACCCGCGTCAGCCGCATCAGCAGCAGGTCGCGGCGGATTCGGCACCAGCATCCGCGTCGTCATCGTCGCCAGGTCCAGCACCCGGATCCCGTCCGGCGAGTTGTACACCATCGACTTGTGGTCCGGCGTATAGGCATTCACGTTGAAGTAGAACGCGCCCGAGTTGGGCTCGTCCGTGACGCGCCACACCCGGTGGCCCGTGTCCTTGTCCACCCACGTCTTCGGCGGCATCTCTCCCGTCTCCGATGGCTTGTTGTCGCGTTGGAAGCCCTGCCCATGCAGCGCAAGCGTCGCGAACGGAAGAAGAGTAGCGGCAGCGAAGAGAGGGAAGCGGAGGGACATTGGAGTGCTCCTGTTGCGGTAAGCGGCTATGAAGTTGTCATTTTGCGGTAGACACGTATGAAGTTGTCATTCTGAACGCAGTGAAGAACCCCCGCATTTCGCTTTTGCTTGTTCTTAAAGTCGTGAATCGCTTCCATCTGTATGGATCAGTCTTAAGCATTCGCGTTGAGGAAACTGCCTCAACCGCACACAAGCACCCTCAGAGGAGAAGGGAAGACCCTGCCTGCTGCGCCAGAGAGTTATACACGGGAGACGATGCAGCAGGGAAATAGTTTCGTCGCGGAAAATCTGGTCCGCACCGATCCCGATCCAGCGCTCTTCCAGGCTCCCGCAGGCTACAAGGTCCAGGACATGGCCCAGATGCTGAAGGGTCTCGGCAAACCTCGGCAAACCTCATCCACTAAAAAGCGCCGAAGTGACGTCTTACCGTCGCAATCACCGGGTCTTCTGCTTGACAGCCCGCGTATAATTAAAGAGTGAGGCAAGAGTGTTGACTGGACCCGGAAACATCGGTTGTCCCGTTCCAACGCCCGAGCTAACTTCCAAAGATTGAATATTTTAGAGGCGTACCCGAATGCTTTCAATATCTTACGCACCGAATACGACTCAAATCGAATCTCGATTCGAATCGAACCCGTGTGTTTTGAATATCTTAGAATCAAAACTCGGGGGGGAGGGGGCACCCCGCAGCCCGGTCACGGAATCGGCGGCTACTTGACGGACATCGGGTCGACCCGCGCCGAGTCTGGGATATATTGCCAGTCGGATTCGTTGACCGCCTCGAAGTCGCTGCCTTTCACGTTATGCAGATTGTGCAGATCCTCGTCGTTCCAGCGGGAATCCGGCGCGCCGGTCACGAACCAGGCGCTGCCGTTGTCGGCAAGAATCATCCCGTAGCGCTTCAGGGCGGTCAGAATCACCTGGTTGGGTTTGGAGTAGCTCGAGATGTCGAAATCGGCACGCAGGCGGAAGCGGGCTCCCATGGGAGGAAACTTGGGGTTGGTGTTGCTGGAAGCGAAATGGCGAGCGGGCCAGATATAGGCGCGTTGCGTCTTCGGCACCGTGAAACGCAATGCGTGCCGGATTTCGCCGGCCGCAACTTCGTCGTAGCGGACGAGGCCGGGAAGAATGGGGAGACCCGCAGCGTCCGCCGAGGTTTTGCCCTCCTCGCGCAGCGCATTGCTGGTCAGGTCCATCTTGATCCCGGAACCTGCCATCCAGAAGACGTCCGACTTGCGCTCCACGGAGTAGAGCTCCATCAGCATGCAGCGGTCCTTATCGACCAGCAGGATGTGGCGATCGTTGTCGGCACTTGCGTGCGGCCCTCCTTCGATCAGCGCGTCTGGCGGGACAGGATAGTTGCCGAGGTCGCTATCGTCCTTGTATGCGAAGGTGACCTTGATGTACTTCACCTTGCCATCGATGATCGTGATGGGAATTCCGTTGGTGGATTCAGCCCCGAAGTCGGGATGCAACGGGAGGTCCGGGCCGATCGTCGTGACGTAGTCCTTCGAGCGAGGATCGAGTGGGAGTTTGTCGATGGGAGTGTTCCAGACATTGTCGGCGGGGAAGACCTCGCAACCCGCGATCTGCGGGCCGTGCTGCTCAGGGGCAGCGGAGTTCTGGGTGACAACGAAAGACGGGTCGGCCACGCCGCAAAGGATCGCCGCAACGAGGAGTTGGTTTCGCAGCGCGGTGGAAGATGTTCGGGAGAGGCGGAAGGCCATGTCGATCCTGCTTTCAAGGATGCCGGAAACCTCGAATTGTACGCTTCCGGTCGGAGCGAAGGTACATCGCGATCCATATTGCAAATGCGGCCAGCGTTCCACCGTACAGAGTGCAGTTCAGAAAGAATATGCCGGGGCCAGGTGTCGCAAAGCGCGTCGTATAGAGATAAAAGAAGCCCATCAGATAGGTCAGTGCCGGCAGGTTCGGCAGCAGCGTGAAGAAGGGAATCAGCCAAATGATGTACCAGGCGTAATGCGGCGCAAACAGCAGCATCAGCGCGAAAGCGAAGGCGAACGCCGGCGGCAGGAATGCATCCGGTGCGCTGCCCGGGCGGCATGCCGTTCTCCACGTCCAGACCGTCAACGCGCCAAACACCACGCCGCAGAACGCGAGAAAGAACCAAGTCGGCAGTTCCTGCAGCCCAGGAAGTCGCTTGGCCAGGTCGAGCAGAAAGTACCTCGCCCCGGTTTGCAGTCCTTCCTCCTGCGCGTAACCGCCGAGGAATCCGAAGACCTGCATTCCGACTCCGGCATAGCAGGCATAGCCAAACGCCACGACGCTGGCCAACGCCGCCGGCATCTTCCACTCGCTTCCGGTCGACGGCTCGTCGCGCCACCAAAGCGCGGGCAGCAGGACCACGGGATAGAACTTCAGCATCACTGCGATCCCGAGAAAGATGCCTGTCGCCACCGGCTGCTTGCGGAACCGCACCAGCAGCGCCAGCGCGATAAAGGCCATCGCCGCCGAATCCAGGTGTCCGGCCCCGGCGACCTCCCACACCAGCAGCGGGCACCACGCGTACAGCAGAATCTGCTCCGGCCGTCGGCCAAGAGCTTTGAGCAACGCGAGCAACGCAGCGACAGTGACGCCTTCGAACAGCACCATCGCAAACTTCATGAACGTGACGGTCGGTCGAACGGCGGTGATTGTATAGAACAGCATCTGCGCGACCGGTGGGTAGATCGTGTGCGCATAGTCTCTGCGATTGATGTGGTCGAAGATTTGCTGGTGCGGCGCACGCAGAAACGCCAATGCGGGATCGCCAGGCACGTACCGGTACGGCGAAATGTGCGCATGCTGCACAATTCCGTCCCACACGTAGCGGTAGATGTCGCTGGAGAGATACGGCGCGGCGAAGAGCGTCGCCAGCCGGCACGCAACCGCCACCACCAGGAGCATCGGCAGCGTGAACCGGTTCGTAGGTTGGGTCAGGATCAGCGCGACCGCGATCACGTACAGCGTCGCGCTCCAGCCCGAGACGCCGGAGAAGCCGATGGTGAAGTGGCTGTACTCGCTGACCAGTTGCCTCGCGAGCACGAACATCGCCACGCCGATCACGAGCAGCAGAGCGTTCGTCAGCCACGGCTGGCCGTGCTTCATCCGCATCACTCCGCCCTCGGGATCGTAGGCTGCACCAGCAGAAAGTCGCGCGTATGCGGAGCAGGGTACCCGGGCACCGTTGCGAATCCGGGAGCGCTGCCCGCAAGCTCGGCTGTCAGGAGGTCGAGTGTCGGCCCATCGTCGACGTCGTACCACAGCGGCAGTTCGATCAACTCGAGGCCAGCCTCGCGCGCGCGTTCGCGCGTGTCGGCAGCCACCGTATCGGTGCTCCAGTGAATCCGCTCGAAGAGCGTCGCATACGCCTGTTTGAGCCCGATCAGGTAATAGCCGCCATCGGCTGCCGGCCCGAGGACGATACGATCTCCGGGGCGCGCGAGTTCTTCGACGGCCTGCTCATACGCCGCACGCGGCACGGTCGGCGAGTCGGAGTCGATCAGGCACACGCTGCCGTAGCCGCACGCGAGGACGTCCTCCGCTGCTGCCAGCAGTCGCTCGCCAAAGCCGTTGCCCCGCTGCGGCAGCAGGGCAAATCCATCCGGCAGCAGTCCTTCGAACAGCGCCTCGTCTCCGACTGGCGTGTACGAAATGACTCCCGCCGCGCCGGCGATCCCGGCGAGATTCTCCGTGGTGTCGCGCAGGAAGCAGATGTTGAGTGCAGCCGCCCGATGCGAACTGAGCGGCGGAGAAAGGCGAGTCTTCACCGAGCCGGGCCGCGGCGCCTTGGCCATCACGGTGAGCCCGCACTGGGCAACACGAGCGCGCCTCTCCGCCGCAGGAGTATCCGACGGGCGCAGAACGGGGAGTCGGTTGGTATCCACGTTTTCCGCCACGGTCACGTGCTCCTGACCGTCGCCGCACGTGCGGTGGATGCCTGTGCGGGCCAGTCGACCACCGGCAGCAGGATCGCCATGCTAAGCAGGCTCGGTTTCCTGCGCCGCGATAGGTGGGCAGTACAAGCTGCGGAAGTCATTGCATCAAGATGTACTGTGCAACCAGGGACTCGTCAAGCTGACCCGAATCCAGTCATCCTGCACTTTGCGATGCCGCCTCATCCTGTTACACTCAAAGAGGTTCGACTGCATGGTCGCCGGCTTGATCGTTCCGCAAGGAACTCGAATCCAGCAGCGTCCAAGCGGATGGTAGGGGGCTGTAGCTCAGCTGGGAGAGCGCCTCGTTCGCAACGAGGAGGTCAGCGGTTCGATCCCGCTCAGCTCCACCAAATCAACATCCACGATCTTCCCAGAGGACACTAAAGCCAGCGTGATTGCTGGCTTTTTCTGTGCTCAGTCATCCCGTGATGACCCATAGCGTCCATTGACATCATGGGGCACTTGGGGGCAACATCGGGGGCACCCGTAGTTTGTTGAACTGGAGATGCCCCCAAGATGCCTCTTACCGATGTGGTCGTCAGAAACGCCAAAGCAAAACAAAAGACGTTCAGGCTTTTCGATGAGCGGGGGCTCTACCTGGAGGTGTCCCCTAAGGGTGGAAAGTGGTGGCGGCTGAAGTATCGCTACGATCGCAAGGAAAAGCGCTTGGCGCTCGGCGTTTATCCGGACGTGAAACTCAAGGACGCCCGTGAGAGCCGCGACGCAGCTCGCAATCTGCTGGCCAACGGAACAGACCCGAGCGAGAACCGCAAGGCACAAAGATCCGCCCGCAACGATAGTGCGACAAACTGTTTTGAGGTCGTCGCCCGCGAGTGGTTCACGAAGTACTCCGCAACGTGGGCTGAGAGCCACAGCGGTCGCATCATCCGGCGCTTTGAGCGTGACGTCTTCCCGTGGATCGGCCGTCGCCCGGTCGGAGATGTTCTGGCCCCGGAGATTCTTGTCGTGCTCCGTCGAATTGAAGCGCGGGGTGCGCCAGAGACGGCTCACCGCGCATTGAGCAACTGCGGGCAGGTATTCCGCTACGCTGTTGCCACCGGCCGCGCTACCCGGGATCCATCGAGCGATCTTCGTGGCGCTCTCACCCGCGTGAAGAAGTCGCACTTCGCCGCAACGACTGAGCCGGAGGATGTGGCCAAGATTCTGAGGGCGCTGGACGGGTATAAGGGCACTCTCACGGTTCGCTGTGCCATGCGGCTCGCTCCGTTGGTGTTCGTTCGACCCGGAGAGTTACGAAAGGCGGAGTGGACGGACGTTGACCTGGACGGGAAGGAGTGGCGCTATACGGTGACCAAGACAAAGACGCCGCACATCGTTCCGCTATCTCGTCAAGCCGCGGCGATTCTCCGCGAACTACACCCGCTGACGGGCCGAGGCAAGTTTGTTTTTCCGAGTGCGCGCGGCGCCACCCGGCCAATGAGTGACAATGCAATCCTAGCCGCTATGCGCAGCGCGGGAATCAGCAAGGACGATATGACCGGCCACGGCTTCCGGGCGGTTGCACGCACGATCCTCGATGAGGTGCTCGGCGTTCGTCCTGACTACATCGAGCATCAACTAGCCCACGCGGTTCGTGATCCCAACGGCCGCGCGTACAACCGGACCGCGCACCTACCAGAACGCCGCAAGATGATGCAGCAGTGGGCAGACTACCTGGACAAGCTGAAGGCCGGCGCGAAAGTCATGCCGGCGCGCCAGGGTGCTTAGACGCGTTGGCGTTTGGCCGCTGCCCTTTCCGCTTGCTGGTTGTTGCTGCACCGTCTTGAAGAGATCGCTTTCGTGCCTTCATCCGCGCCTTCTTCCACGCGGGTTTTGCGCTGTTCTTCTCATAAGCCCTTTTGCTCACTATTTTCCCAGAACACTTGTTGGTGCAACAAAACCTGTCGGGTCTCGTGGCAACAAAGTAGTTTGGACACTTTTCCCACTTACACTTGCGGATTTGTCGCTCCCTGAGAAGATCTCTGCGCAGCATCGCAAAGAGTAGAGGACGGATGCCATGAAGGAGTTCGGACGGAGGAGCCTCAGTAGGCGCCGGCCCATACCAATTGAGGGAGAGCGGAAACGCATTCAGTAGCAAGACCAGGGCGTTCTTAGAGAGGTTGAGCGGGTCTCCTTGAATCGAGGCAAATGAGGAAGCATAGTCTGCATTGCGGCGAGATGCCTCATCGCTTGCAGAATACGCGTAGTTTTCGAGCTGACGCTGAATATCTCGAGTCCAGAGCCATTCTGGACCATGGCCGAACTCGGGAAGAAGTTCGGCTTCCTCCCGCTCAAACTGCACGACCCAATCATTGGTCCCATTAGGTAGTGCCTGCAACGTTGCGACGACTTGATCCATTGCCTCCGTCCCGGCCGGGGTTCTCTCGATCGGACCCGTTAGCGTCGCCACAAGTTCCAGCGCCGCCCGAAACAGCATCCGCTCTCTCCGCAGTTCGCCAAGATTTTGGACGATAGCCCTATGTTCATAGGGCTCCCGGTATTTGATCGATACTCTTTCCCACTCTAGGAAGAAATCACGGATGTCGGCCTTCTGTTCCATCCGGGCCTCGCGCACCGCTTGGCTCCGACTCCCCGGCACCGCTTTCTTGTGCGCTCCGGGAGCCTTGGACCGCGCTTCGTGAGCGGCAGAGGCTTCTTCAAATATCCTGTCGCGCGTGTCGTCCGGATGGTCAGACATTGTGGACAGGACGGAAGTACCATTCACGGGTCCGAACTTCTCCACAAAAGAGATTAGCTCTGCGTCTGTGGTGCAGTTTGCGAACTGTAGGTGGGGGGGGATGGTTACTTGATCGTAGGCTTCCATCAAGTTTCTTTGCTCCCAACTGTTCAATTCACCCCTCACCAGCAAGTTTTCACCTCGTCTAGTAACGGATATGTTATCTGCCCAGCGGAATGGAATCATGTCTTTACGTGACAGAATCGTGTTCGCATTTTTTAGCATATTTCCATATGAACACGCTTGGCATACCTTTAGCAATACCGGCGAGTTGGCTGGGATGCTTTGGAATGGCTTCGGCCAAGAAAGGTAACTACGTGGACAAACTCTATTCAGTCAAAGGTGCGGCTGCATATCTCGGCGGAATCAGCAGTTCTACCGTCGAAGGTTTGCTGAGCGCTGGCAAACTCAAACGAACCAAGATCTTGAGGCGCACGATGATCAAGGAGTCCGAATTGCAGCGCTTCATAGACGCTGGCGGCTCTGAGCCGTCGCCTGGCGGGAGGCCTCGTCGCTCTCCAGACCCGGTACCCGAGGTGGCCGCTTGAGCGAGCGAGCTCCTGAAGGCATCATCTCCGAGCACTGCACCCACGGTGGGCGAGCGGGCGGGCACAAGATGCCGAACACGATACTTCGCCTACCGGAAGTGAAAGGGCGGGTCGGCCTCTCCGGCAGCTCGATCTACCTCGCCATATCCAAGGGAACGTTTCCGACGCCCATCAGTCTTGGCGCGCGCGCCGTTGGCTGGCTGGAATCCGAAGTAGAGGCGTGGCTCTCTGGTCGTATCGAACAGAGCCGCGGCCGTGCGCAGTGAATCCGGCCCGCTTATCGAGCGAGACCCAAAAGAGGAAAGCCACCGCTGCAAACGGTGGCTCAACGGAGCTAAAAAACAATGTCTGGACGAAATATATCACGGCGATGCCGACGTCGCCGCAACGCGACAGAGAAATTTACGGGGCTGAGGGCGAAGTACTCCGGTCTTGCCGATCTGCACAGGGGAATGTGCACGACAGCCCGCTTGATGCTCATCGAGACGGAAACCGTAACCGATGAGCATCTCCAATGGTGCCCGGTTTGCCGCCCCGCAATGGTCTTCAACATCATCGCGGCAGGTCCGCCTCAATGGTTGGAGGAGTACTTCGCCGCAGGTGGCGTCCGCCCTGGCGATATAAGTGCGATCGTCGACAGTTCGGGGGCGCGCAAGTGCTGATGGACCCGTCTGGACTCTTGCAGGGTGAACGGATTGGCGCTTGCAGCGATGAAGCCCAGCTCCATTTTCCGCGGCTGATGGCTGCGAGTAACGGCCTCGGCCGCATTGAAATGAGCTACTCCAACATCATTCGCACCGTCTATGCACAATTCACCGCGAAGCCCACTAAGAAGGCGCTGATCGGATGGTTCCTCGAGTATCACGCGCACTTCCTACTCTTCCCCTACCGGGCCGCCAGCGGTGCGCAGTGGGGACAGTGGGACGTGCCAAAGAAGATGCTTCCGAAGTACAAGACGGCCGCCGACCTTCAGAGCCCACCCCCTCCGGAAGCTGAGTTCGAGGCTTTCTTGAAGGCGAAGGTGGAGGCCAGGAAGAACAATTACATGACGCAGGAAGAGGACATGATTCACGTTCCGACTTCTGGAGATTTCGGAAAAACTGCGCAGATTCCCGAAATCCCGTCATCTTTTCCGAACACTTCGGAAAAAGTGGATGTTTTCCCGCACGGTATTGGTATTGGTACTGGTATTGGAGAACAACAAAAGCAAAACCATGAGCCTTCGGCTCCCGCTCTCGCTGGTGATTCGCACCCTATACGGCTGAACGGGGAGAGGTACACCCCGAGCGATGAGGACGCTGAGTCCATCTGGAAACTATGGCCGAACCGGAACGGCAAGCAAGAGGGGCTGAAGTCCATCAAGAAAGCCCTTGTACAGCTGTCCACTGCCGGTGCCAGCAACCCAGTCACAGACCTCGCCTCGCGGGTCCGGGCGTGGCTCGCATGGTACGCCCGGGAGAAAGCGTCCGGAGAATTTGTGCCCGAAATCGGATATGCCCAGGGCTGGTTTGGCGACAAGCAGAGGCGGTATCTTGACGAAGCCGCTACTCCGGTACCGGAGCCTAAGCTGCGCCTGCCCAGCGGCGACGTAGTTTCGCAGGCGATGGTCGAGGCGGACGGGTGGGAAGTGGTGAGGGGATTGGGATGACCTTCACCTTTGATCAGGCCCATAGGTACTACTCCATTCGGCTCGGCCTTCCCAACTTGCCCAGCCGCGGATCGAATAGCGTTCGATGCCCATTCCACGGAGACCGCACAGCTTCCTTCAGTCTGAATCTCGACAAGGGAGGCCTATGGCATTGCCACGCCTGCAATATCGGCGGCGGCCTCTACGAATTTGAAAAGAACATGTTCCCGACTCGCTCGGCGGATGAGTGCTGGGAGAACATCTTCAAATTCTCCGGCGCCACGCCTACTCACGACCGGCAAGAGCGGAAGCTGGGTCCTGTAGTCGCGACTTATCAGTATGTGGGTCCGGGAGGAGAGTTCCTCTTCGAAAAGCAACGACACGAACCGAAGATGTTCACGCAGCGGACAAAGAAAGACGGCCGATGGGTCTACTCGCTTCAAGGCGTGAGAAAAGTTCTCTACCGTCTGCCCGAGGTGATGGCCGCTCAAGTCGTGTTCATTGTCGAGGGCGAGAAGGATGCCGATGCGCTCGCGGCTGCGCTCGGGGGCATTGTCCAGGCCAAAGAGGGCGTGATGGCAACAGCCGCCGTGACGTGCAACTTCGACGGTGCAGGCAAGTGGAAGGACGACTACAGCCCATTCTTTGCAGGCCGGCGAGTTGTCGTCTTGGCAGACAACGATGACCCTGGGCGGCGACATGCGCTTGAAGTAGCGAGATCCTGCGTGAAGTTCGCAGAGACGGTGAAGGTGGTTGAGTTGAGCGGTCTCCCAGAGAAGGGGGACGTTTACGACTACCTGCAAGGTCACAGTGTCGCGGATATTCTCGCCGAGGTGCACAAGGCTCCCCTATTTGCGGAGAATCTGGGGGAAGCGGCTGCCAACGACAAACCATTCTTTGTGCAGCCGTCCGCTATCCTTCCTCACGGTGCCCCCGGGATCCAGTGGATCATCCCTGGAGTGATTCACCGCGGGGCTAAGGGATTGATTGTGGCCCAGCCCAAAGCAGGCAAGAGCATGATCGCCCTTGACCTCGCCGTCGCGCTCTCTGCTGGGCAGCCGTGGCTCGGGATCACACCGCCGGCGCAGGTGCGAACCGCAGTCATAAGCAGGGAAGACGGCCCGGCGATGACCATGGATCGACTGCAGCAGTTCGCGCGCGGCCGCGGCCTAGACTTTCAGGCGATGCCCTGGCTGCATGTCAACACCTTTGAACAAAGGGCAACCTTCGCGATCGACAACGATGAGGACCTGGAGCGAATCTGCAAGGCAATTAAGCAGGAGGGAATCGAGCTCTGCATCTTCGACGTGCTGAATAAGCTCCACGCGCAGGACGAGAACGACAACACGAAGATGACGGCGACGATGGCGCGGTTCGATATCGTGCGAACCCAGACTGGTGCCGACGTGACCATCATTCACCACGACGCCAAGAACTCAGCCCCAGGAGCAAAGAAGCCTCGTGGCGCCAGCTCAATCGACTCATGGTGGGACTGGAAAGTATCTATCAACGTCGATGCGGACGATGACAGCCGGAAGGAAGTGTTCTTCGCAAGCAAGGCTGGTATGCCACACCCACAGATCACGGTGCAGTTCCAGAGCCACGTGACGAATGGAAGCAGGGTCGTGCCGCTTGTCCGATAGGGGATGCTTGGCACCATGACATTCACTACGCAGCTAAGGAGGCAGCGAATGAGTACGGACTTGATGAACAAGGTGTGGTTCAACTTTCCTGGAGGCGGCAGCGAACTCGCGATTCTGATGGCCATCGCCGAAGCCTGCAATCTGGCCGGCAATTGCGGCCTCCCCCTTTCGAAGCTGGCTGGGTCCGCGCGCTTATCCCCCTCAACAGCCTTTGTCGCGGTAAAAGCTCTCCGAAGGGAGCGCTGGATCGTAGCCAGCCGCATAAACGGACAAGGCGGCATCCTTGTCCTGCAGATCAACATTCCGAAGCTCGAGCGAACCTTGAGACCCGACCGCGATCCGGATCCGCCCGAGAGCGACGCTGTGAGTGCCGCTCGAAAGGTGAAGCAAAGACGGGAGAGCTCCAAGCCAGATTCGACCCGAGGAGCAAATGTTTCGAGTGATCCCGGCTGCTGACCGAAAGAGCGGGAGGTTGATGGAAATCAATCAACCTCCGAGAACTAATTTACTTTCGACACGCACCGCGGCAATAGGCTTTAGGTAGGGCTGCTGAACGAAAGGCACATTGAAAATGGAGTCAACAAAGTTAGCGTTTTCGCTGCAGGAACTCTGGGATCTGACGGGCATTGGCAAGAGCCTTTACTACAAGGTCCGCCGGGCGGGGGCAGGTCCGAAGACTTTTATGGTTGGGGGAAAAGTTCTCGTCTCCCGCGAGGCTGCGCTGGCTTGGATTAAAGATCGGGAGGAGGAGGAGGCCGCAAAGCTCCTGGCGGCTAGTGGAGCGCCCGTTGTTGCGCTCGCTCCCGTACTCCCCGCTCAGGATGCCGCGCCTGCCGTACGCTCAAGTTCGATTGAAAGCCCCAGGTTGGCGGCCCCGAGACGTACAGACTTCGCTCCTACCTTCAATCGCGGCAACAAGGGTGGGATGCCCGGAAGACGAATGTTCTAGCTGGCAAAAGAAGAACCGGGTTGCGACATTTCCGCTAACCCTGTTCACACCCCTGTAAGCGCCTCCCTATGAGGCGATAAAACGAACCAGTAGTAGGCCGTGAGCGCCTTGAGTGCCGCCGGCAGAAAGATTCGCCATGGCAGATCAAGTCTCACTCCTCTCCGCGGTTCCTGCATCCTCCAATCGTCCCAGCGCAGTACGCCGTTGGCTTCGTCCGCTCGTCCTCCTGAGTACCGCAGCCTGCGCACTGCTGATGAACGTCGCTGTTTACGCGCAGACCACATGGTCGAGCACGGTGACGTACAGCAACACGGCAACCGTCGCCTATGCGGGCGCGAGCTACGTGAGCATCCAGCCGGGGAACCTGAACCAGAACCCGGCGACGGCTACGGCATGGTGGAGTCCATTCACCCCGGCACCGTGGGCCGTCTCCGGCAACTTGTCGGGCGTCGGCGGAGTGTCGGGCGACCTGATCCAGTGGAAGGTGCAGCTTGTCAACTGCGGCAGCGCCAACCCGATCATCCCAAACATTACGAACCTTGTCCCGACGACCAAAGTGTTTACCGGCGACAGCTCCGGCAACTTCTCAGGAACGCTCTGGGGTAATGAATCAATCACTTGCAACGGTTCAGCCTCGACTCTCTATCAGGCGATCACACTGCGCAACAATGTGCCGGCTGGTGTGCCAGTCTTCTACCGGATCACCGGGACGTTCAACCTTGGGACAGCGGTTCCTGTCACACTGATCCCGCCAACGTCGCCGCTGGCGTCCGGCATCCTGTGCCCGAGTGGTGAGGTGATGGCTGGACTTCTGAACAACTTGACGCCGGTTTGCGTGACGAGTCCGTACACCTTGCCGGTGGCGACGTCGAGCGTCTTGGGTGGAATCAAGCTCAATGGCGACATAGGCGGAGTAGGTACAGCGCCGACCGTCGTGGGCATCCAGGGCAGTCCCGTGTCCGCGACACCTCCGACGACTGGGCAAGACCTCGTATGGAACGGCAGCGCCTACGTCCCGACCTCAGCCACCACGCAGGTCAACGGAACCCCGCTCACCTCGCAGAACCCAAAGAACTTCCAGGACAGCACGACGGTCCACTTCACCAACCCGTCGGCGGGCGTCATCACGGCAACGGCTTCGAATGGCCTTCAGGCCGCGGTAGTACTCCCAGCCACATGCACACCCTCGGCACCATGTGCAATCCTCTACCCGACGACCCAAGGCTATGTCACCGGCGACGTGGGCACCGGATCTGCGATTGCTGGACTCAGTTCCGCGCTCATCGTCAACGGTCCCGGCGGCGGCTCGCTCTCATCGAACACGTGGGGCGCGACATGGGGCGGATTCACTCTCCCGTCCTACATCACCGGCAGCACGATTACGCACGCATGGGCCTTCCATATCAGTTCGCTCGCCACCAACCCAAGCGCAACCTTCTGGGTCACAAGCTGCACAACGTCTCTCGGGTCGGTCTTTCTGAACCCCACAACCTCCCCAAGCTACAACGCTGCGGGCTGGGGACTGCAGCAGTTCACGCAACTTCTGGGGACTTCATGGAGCGCGCTTGGAGCGCCGACATGCCAGGTGACGTCGAGCCGCAGTTCGAGTATTAGCCCCAATTCAAGCACCTTGACGGCTGATTCTGTCGGTCTGATCGTTCAGTACACCGGCGCGGCACCGCCGACGAGTACCGTTGTGGGCGTCGTCCCGCCTCTCGGGTACAGCGCCGTACTCAACCAGTTGTCGATTGACCAGAGCGCTATCGGAGGTGTGACCACATTCAACACTCGCGTTGGGGCCGTGACACTTACGGCTGCGGACGTGAATGCACTCGGGCCACTGACCAACTCGACCAGCGGCAACGCGGCGACGGCGACGGCTCTGGCGGCAACTCCAACGCTCTGCTCGACAGGAAGCGCGCCTACGGGCGTGCTGGCGAATGGTAATGCAACGGGGTGCGCGACGATTGGCGGTGGAAGTGGCAACACGACCTCGACCTCACTGACCACCAATCACCTGCCGAAAGCCAACGGCGCGAACTCCATCATCGATTCGCTGGAGTCGGATACAGGCACAGTCTTCAGTATCCCCCAACCCGCTTCCGTAAACGACGGCACGGGCAACGGCGGAATCTTCGACTCAACGGAAGCGACCGCTCCCTCCGCCGCAGCGGGGCATGACATGCTGTACGGCGACTCAACCGCACACTGCATGGAGTATTCGGCCAACGGCGGAGCCTTCTCCTGCCTCCCGACGGGTGCCGGCACGGGCTTGAATGGCACCGTGACCTATACGGCCTCCCACGTCGCGGGTAGCTCCGACAACGGGAAGCTCGTCATCATGAACTGCTCGTCGGCGTGCTCAATCACTCTGCCGACGACGCAGCCTTCGACTACATGGGCAGCGGCTGTTGTCTCGCAGGGTTCGACCGTGGCAACTGTGGCGCTGGGTGGTTCGGACACCTATAACGGATCTACCTCCGTACCAGTTCTAGTCAAAAACCAATCACTATGGATGTGGGCTGACTCGGCCACTAGTACTGCCTATCAAGGGCAGATACCTACCGTCGCGGGCTCAAATATCACTATCACTCCAGCGAGCAACGGTCTGACTCTGGCAGGATCGGGTAGCGGTTCTGGCGCAATGGTCAACATCACGGGATTGTTGACCGTGACTTGCAGCGGAGCATGTTCTCAGACGAGCAGCGCGGTCACAGTCACCACCGCAAGCGCGACGATCAATCTAGCTGCGATTCCACAGACGTACTCCGACATAAGGGTAATCGCTACCGTAAACACCAACGACTCGGGGGCGTCGAACCTATATCTGCAGGCCGACAATGACACCGCCGCGCACTATGTGTCGCAATCCTTATTCTCCGCAGGCTCCTCCGCGGCGGGCAGCGCATCAGGCTTAGTAGCCCAAGCCGGATTTATGCCTTATCCCGGAACCCCCGGAGGCGCGGCGGGCGGCCTGGCCGACTTCACGATAGCCAACTATACGAACACCACTTGGCAAAAGCGAGCGGTACAACTCAGCAGCCGATGGAACAGCGCGACGGCGGACCTCGCGCAAATGGCATCGTGGTCGTGGAATCAAACTCCGGCAATCACTTCGCTGCAGATCGGTGACGCAACAGGGACGGTGAACGTCGGGTCAGTCTTCAGTATCTATGGGGTTCAATAATGAAAGCTCTCCTACTCATCCTTCTCGCGCTTCCGATGCCTGCGCAGCGTATCGCTGGCACTGCAAAGATACGCGGTGCGGCGCATCTCGGGGCTCAGATAACACCCCCGATGGGCTGGAATAGCTGGTATGACCTGTACAACAACAACGGGGGCTCAGGGGGCTTATCCTCATTCCCCAATGAAGCTGAGATCAAAGCCAACGCCGACGGCCTAGTGAGTGGCGGCTATCTTGCGCTGGGGTATCGCCTGGTGACGATTGACGACGGATGGAACCAGCGCACCTCGGGAACGATGGTGGCGATCCCATCCAAGTTCCCCGACGGCGCGGCTTACATGGCTACCTATATCCACGCGAACCACGAATTGGCCGGCTTCTATAGTTCCCCGAATACGAATACCTGCGGCGGACTCAATCCCGGCAGTCTCACTTTCGAGTCCGCTGATGCCGCGAGTTTCGCGAGCTACGGCGCGGACTGGCTGAAATATGACGAATGTCCTCCTCCAACGACCGGGCAGACCGAGTTCACGACGATGGGAACCGCGCTCGCGTCCTCGGGGCGGAAGATTCTCTTCGACATAAACGATGCGGACACCGCCGCTCCGTCGTGGCTTGTCTCTGCGGAAGGGTCGAGCATCCGAATCGGCAACGACAATGGCAGTACGACGGTAGACGCGAAGAGCTACGGCACGAACTGGGCATCTTTCAGCCCGTATCAATCGAAAGGGCATTGGCTCGACCCAGATGTGCTGATGGGCGGCCTGCGGGAGAACAACTCGGGCGGAGGCAACACCGGCGGCAACGCGGTCACTGACGTAGAGGCTTGCACCCAGTTCGCCCACTACACGATTCTCGCCGCCCCCCTGATCATCGGCAACGCCGTCGCTAATCTCGATGCGACCGTCAAAGGCTGCTACCAGAACACGGAACTGATCGGGGTCGACCAGGATTCACTTGGAACGATGGGCGCGCGCATCTCTCAAGTCACATGCGGGTCAACCTTCTGCGAGGTGTGGCTCCGATCGATCAAGGACAACTGCGGAGCCCTCACTACCTGTTACGCGATCGAGTTGGTCAACCGGGACACGACGGGGGCACATAGCATCTCCACCACGTGGAGTGCGCTTGGAATAGCCGCTGGCACGTACAACATCCGCGATCTGATCGCACACGCATCGGCCGGCACTTCGAGCAGCGGCTATACCGCAACCAGCATTCCAGCATTCACGGCAGAGATTGTGAAACTCACGCAATAGCCGACCAGCAGTACCGCAACAGCACGAACGACGTGGCACCCAAGGAGCCTAGATGTCCAAAGAGCAGATCGACGAGAGGATCGCAACAACCGCTGAGGTCCCCGCATTCAAGGAAGTCTTTGCCGATGCGGACGAGGCGCGGAATGCAGCCGCAGCCGGCGCCAAGTACTCAACGCTGATCGGTCTGTTGAGGTCCATCAATAGTGCGGCCGATGCGCAGGGATTCTACGGCATGCTGACGGGACTCGGTGTCCAGAGCGACGAAGCCGGCAACCTGATCATTGATGAATTGACCGGCTTGCCGGTATCAGATGGCGCGGCTGGTCGACTCATCTATTTCACAGCAAAGATGGTCCTCGGTGATTTTGGTGTGCAGGCGATGCTAACTACCCCAGACGGAAAGCCGGGGACTGACCCCGAACTCCTGGCGGCCGTCGAGGTTCTTTGGAAGCGCGCATTTGGTGGCCCTGCTCCCACTGCTGGTGACTCAACATCACAGCAAGAATCTGGACTCGAGTCCGAAGGAAAGGGGCGCTAGATGGCGGGATCACCGTTCGCACCACCCGATGACGACGACGAGGACCAGAGTAGCGGAGGTTCCGACTACTACGGTCCCGCTGCGCAGCTTCTCCCGCAGCAGAACGCGCCCCAGCAGACTCCCCAGTACCTCGCCGCGCCCCCCGGC
>Ga0207416_1000503_pt1 | contig 66295 bp, 60 predicted proteins | sample PaiPotPPM11metaG_FD_184107 | JGI IMG/M metagenome (GOLD analysis project Ga0207416, IMG submission 184107) | Iron sulfur acid spring bacterial and archeal communities from Banff, Canada, to study Microbial Dark Matter (Phase II) - Paint Pots PPM... ... | reverse complement strand
CACTCCGACCTCTCCCCGCGCGCGGGGAGAGGTGAAAAAGCAATCCCGTCCTCGCGCTGCGCTTTTTTGTTGGCGCCCCGAGCTTTGCGGCAAGCCACTGCACGAAAGGCCCCCACGAAGGGGCGGAGCGCCGAAAGGCGCACCTTAGAGACCGCTCCGCGCATCCGAGCGTTGCCGCCGTGCGGGTTCGCGGCGCGCGCCCCTTTTGTGAGACGCGCTCGCCTCTCGGCGCTCTACCGCGGCTCTTGCCAAAGCCTTCCGGCCTCGGCTCAGTCCGGTCCCGCGCTTCATGGTAGCGGACAACCGATCCGCTCCCCGGGCAGCCAGCTCCTGGCAGACCGGCGTCGTGGCCGGCCGGGCGGGTTTCCGAACCGCCCGAACGCGGTCTGCGAAACCGCGCCCGGGCACCGCTCTCGCTCCACCTTCAGGATCGCATCCGGAATGTGCCCTTGGACGAGCGAGATGGACTCTTTTAGTTCGCCGCGCGGTGCGAATTCAAGAAATTCCAGCGAGCGGAGCCAACCCTTTGATGTGATGCAAATTTTCCCTCGCTCTTTGTTTGATGATGGGGCACGGGAATTGTGACACGGCTGCCATGATTCGCATTTTTTCCGCTAAGGTGCGGAGAGCGCGGACATTTTCGGATTGTGGCAGCGAAGTAGCCCGCATGAGCGCAGCGAAATGCGGGAGAGGCAATTGACAAAGTCCCGGATGTCGCTCCGCTCATCCGGGCTACGCCTGCTCAACGCCGACTATTGGCTTCCCCATTTGGCCCATCGGGGCGGCGGATTACGCCTTCGGCTAATCTTACTGCGTCACAAGTTGCAGAAAGCCAGCAATGACACGGCTTTCGATAGAGGTGGCGATAGCCGATTTTGCTGGAATTCCCCACACATACTGGCGCTCCATTTGGTTTGTGACGCAGTAAGACTAATCCGCCCTACGTGCTGGTATTTACAAATCGAAAACCGCAATGATCTCGCCGATCAGCTCACGCTTCTTCGCGAGCTTTTCGGCCGGCTGGTAACGGCCGAGCGAGCGGCCGGCGATGTCGATCTCGCCCTGCTCGCCGGCGACGATGTAGAGCGGCTCCTGGTACTCGCCGGATTGCGGCTTGTGCAGAATGAGCTTGCTGTCGACGAAGTGCGCTTCGATGCCGCGGCTTTTGAGCGTTTGCGAAGGCTTGATGTCGTCCTCGTAGAACTCGGTCAGGAACGCGACGCCGAGCTTCTGCCGCTCGCGCCGCTCCTCGTCCTGCTGCGCGCGCTTTTGCGCGAGTTCGCCGAAGACCTTGTCGAGTTCGGACATTTTCCCGTCATGCTCCGCGACCCACCTTCGCTCGCTGAAGCGAGCTACGGCGGGTTTGAGTCCACCGAAGCGCGGAGCGCGTAGGCGGAAGGCGGAGCATCCAGTAACCGTCGTCGCTCAGTAAGTATCCCCCGGCAAAGCCGGGGGCTTTAGATTCTGAGCCGCTCAAAGCGGCGGCTAGAGTTGCTTGAGTCTGCCTTTTCCCTCGCACTCGATCTCTGCGGAACGCCTCCAGCATATCTGTGAAGTTCCACATGATGTGTCCCTGTACCACTTGGAAATGCCGACTGCCTGATGGTTTGCGTTGCCGCCTTGTGTCGCTTACGCTTCGTATTCGTCCATCGTGAAGCTCTCTTTCGTGCGCATGGCGGCTCACGATTTGGGAGTTTCAACGATGGACGACCGCCTTAAATGTCAAACTGCTACTGCCACCCCGGCAAAGCCGGGGGAACTCCCATTTTGGTTTAGGATTCTCCGCGCCAATTGGCGCATGCTGTGCTTACTGGATTGCCCGCCTTCGCGGGCAATGACATGCGAGGGATGATCGGACATCACAGAATAAAGCTCACCGAGCCGAGCAGCCCCAGCTCCTCGGCGTCGAGGATGGCGCGGCGCTCGGCGATTTTCAGCCGGCCGCCTACGCGTTTGAGCTTGTAGCGGTAATGGCCGACGAAGACGCGCTGCAGATCGTTGTGGCGGAAGCGATGGATGATGAAATTCGCCGCCGCCGAAATCACCTCGCCGTCGACGCCGGTGATGCGCACGTTGCCGATCAGCCGCCGCGTGCGCGAGAGCGGATATTCGGCGTGGCAGTTCGGGTCCTTCAGGCGGATCACCCGCTCGCGCAGCCGCACCATGTCGTCGGCGATGGTGAACAGAGTAAAGCGGGCGTCGGCGTCAGGCTTGTCGTTCGGCGGCACATAATACGTCGCGTCGTCGGTGAGCAGAGTGAGCCACTCGTCGAGGCGCCAGGAATCGAGCAGATCGGCTTCGTGATAAAACAAATCCTCGACTTCGGCCCGCGAGACGGTCGAGGAAACGATCTCGTTCATGCCCGCGCCTCCATCAGCTCGCTCCACTTGCGCCAGAACACGCGAATGTGGCCCTCGTCGGTGGCAAGCTGCTGGTCGCTCGCCTTGCCCATGCCGCGCGAGAGATCGGACCACGGCACCTCGCGCCAGGCGGCGTAGCCGAGCTGCGCCGCCTCAAGGGCGGCGACGTCGTCAGGCGTGGCGAATCCGCCGGGACCATAGAAGGTGAGAAACGCGTGCAGCCGGCGCGCGCGCTGCGCCTCGGTCTCCTCGACCGGGCCCAAAGCCCAGGCCGTCACGTGCATGCGGTCGGGGGCGACCGGGTAGAAATGCCGCACCGTGACCGAGGAGCCGTCATTGATCACAAGGTTGGGGAAGATGCAGAGATTGCGATTGGTATCGGCGACGCGGGCGGCGCGCGCCATGCCGAGCCGCGCCACCAGCTCATTGCGCATCGCCTCGATGTCGGCTTTGGCGTCCTCGCCGTAGACGGAAATCCAGCGCGCCACCGGCCGGCCGCGGTAATTCGGATTGTCGGTCGTCAGATGCCCGTTGCCCAAATCGCGGCCAAAGCCCCGCGTCGGCAGGAGTTCGCCCTTCGGCGGCGTGACATTGACGCCCGAGTTGCGCATGTAGTTGAGCCAGGTCGAGTGCGTGGAAATCAGATGATAATCGTCGACGCTGTTCTCGACCAGGAGCTTCCAGTTGGCACGGATATCGTATTCCTGCGTGCCGGAAATAATCTGCATCTTTCCCGACGGCGATTGGTCGATGACGAGATCGATGTAGTCCTTCGCCTTGCCCAAATCGCTGGCGAGATCGACCGCATCGCGATCGAAATTGGCGAAATAGAAATCTTGGTAGGCTTCCAGCCGCGGCACCGCGACCAAGCCCATTTCGCGCTGATCGAAGGCTGCGCCGTAAGCGTCGGCGCCCGGCACCGATTTCAGCCGGCCGTCGGGGTGATAGGTCCAGCCGTGATACATGCAGTAGAACTGCCGGGCGTTGCCCTCGCGCTCGCGGCAGACCAGCGCGCCGCGGTGACGGCAGCAATTGATCAGCGCGCGCACCGTGCCTTCCCGGTCGCGGCAGAAGATGACCGGGCGGCCCGCTACCGGGCGGGTCTTGAAGTCGCCGGGATTTTTAAGCTCCGAGGCGTGCCCGACATAAATCCAGCAGCGGTCGAAGATGGCGCGCTTTTCGCGCTCCAGCACACCCTCCGAGACGAACACCTCGCGATTGACAAAGAAGGTCTCCTGCTCGCGGTTTTCGACGACGAAATCGTGGCTTGATGGCTGGTAGTTCATAGGAGGCCGCTCCGTGGACTGTAGTTTATATAGGGAACTCCGCTCGATCTGTCATGCTCCGCGAAGGCGGAGCATCCAGTAATCACTGACGTTTCGGTGTATTACCGCAACCTTGAATGTCAGTGATTACTTGATCATCCGCCTTCGCGGATGATGACAATACGGGAGCCTTACTTCGCTCACCCGTATTCAAACACCCACCTGATGCTTCAGCGCGATCTCGCGGCGCTCGCGCGCGGATTGCAGGAGCGCGAGGGTCGCCTCGACATTGGCCTTGGCCCAGCGTCCGTCTTGCAGCGGGGGCCGGCCGGTGCGGATGGCGGCGATCATGTCGTCGAGCACCTCGCTGCGACCGGGCATCGAGGCGCTTTTGGGCAGCGCGATCTCGTGTTTGCCGCTGGCGTCATAGACAAAGAGGCCATCGACCGATGCGCGCATTTCGCCGCGCGCGCAGGTCACGACCAGCAGCCCGAAATGCGGCTGATGGGCCGGCGGCGGAGCGGCTTCCGCGCCATAGGCGAAACGCTCGACGCGCAGGCGGACTTCCTCGGCTTTTTGCCGCCCGGCAAGCGCACGACGGGCGGCGCCGTGCTGGTCGGGCGGCTTTTGCACGCCACGCTCGCCGATCCAGAAATGCAGTTCGTCGCTGTCGAAATAATCGTAGCCGCCATAGACCAGCGAGGCGGCGACACCATCCTCGAATTCGAGAAACGCGATGGCGCCGCCTTCCGTCGGCCGCGCCGGATCGAGCGCATTGATGTGGGCGCGAACGCTGCGCAGCCGGCCGCCGCCGATCAGCCGCACCATGTCGATCTGATGCGGCACCTGATTGAACAGGATGCCGCCGCCTTGCGACGTATCGAGTTCTTCCGGCCGACGCGGGCGGTAGAGGAAATTCGTGTAATTCCACGCCGCGATCATGCCGAGCTGGCCAAGCTCGCCGCTCGCGACGATGCGCCGCATCTCACGCACCGCCGGATCGAAGGCATGGGTGTGGCCGACGATGAGTTGCACGCCCGCGCGCTCCACCTCTGCGATGATGGCGTCGCACTCGGCGAGCGTCAGCGCCATCGGCTTTTCCAGGATGATGTGCTTGCCCGCGGCCGCCGCGAGCGCCGCATGCTCGGCGTGGAATTGATGCGGCGTGGCGATGTAGACGATTTCGACCGCGGGGTCGTCGCAAAGCTCCCGGATATCCGCGTAGGCTCGGGCGTTGAAATCGCGCGCGAAAGCATGACGCGGGACCTCATGCGGATCGGCCGCAGCGCAAAGTTTTATGTCGGGATGGCCCGCGGCCGCACGCACCATGACGGCACCCGCCATGCCGAGCCCTGCAATGCCGAGGCCAACGGGCGCGTCGGGCCTGTTGACGGAGCCCGGCGCCGCGGTCATCAGGCCGGCTCGCCGGCGGCGTCGCGGTCGAGATCGACAAAAATATCGTCGCCCTGCAGCACCACCTTGTAGGTCCGCAGCGCCAGCGAGCACGGCGGCTGCATCACCTTGCCCGTCGGCACGTGAAAGGCACCGAAATGCAGGCTGCACTCGATCACGTCGCCTTCGAGCATGCCGTCGGCAAGGCTCGCCGCCGCGTGAGTGCATTCGTCGTCGGTGACATAAAACTTGCCGCCGAGATTGAAGACGGCGAGCCTGCGGTCGCCGACCTCGAACGCCTTGACCGTGTCCGGCGCGATTTCGGCGTGCGAGCAGACACGGACCACCGATTCCGCCATGGGACTTTCCTTTATTGCCCTACTCCCAGCCGCAGCGCGATGCCCGGCCGCCCTCCCCTGCGACACAAGACCGCGCCGTGCGGCAGGTCCAGTACGGCCCTTATAGCGGCAGGTTGGATTTCCTTTCAATGACGGGAGCGTGCGAGTTGAGATCGGCCGAATTGCCCGGCACAACGCGCCCTCGGTCAACCCGATGACCGGCCAATGAGCCCCGGCGCCACCAATCTGCGCGCCGTCGGTGCATCGAGCTGATCTTGATCGCCATCGCCGAGATGATCGGCGCCAAGAGCGGGCTCGGCTACATGATCTGGGCGGCGTGGGAAACGTTTTCCGTCGAAGAGAGGTATGTCGGCCTGTTCATGATCGCGATCATCGGCTTTGTGCTGACCGTGCTGCTCATTGAGCTTGAGCGCCTGATTATTCCGTGGAAGAGGGATTGATCTATTTGTCATTATCCGCGAAGGCGGATGGTCCGGTACGCCGCATGGAATCGGGCGGTTCGCTGCCGAACGAGAGTTGTGAGCATACCGATTACTGATGCTCCGCCTTCCGCCTACGCGCTCCGCGCTTCGGTGGACTCAAACCCGCCGTAGCTCGCTTCAGCGAGCGAAGGTGGGTCGCGGAGCATGACATTTGGGGCCGGGAACGCAATGCAAGTCCTTGTGGTCGGCGCGGGCGTCATCGGGCTTGCGGTCGCGCGCGCGGCGGCGCTCGCCGGCCACGACGTCACCGTCGCCGAAGCGACGGGCGGCATCGCCAACGGAGTGTCCTCGCGCAACAGCGAGGTGATCCACGGCGGCCTCTACTACCCGACCGGCTCGCTGCGCGCCCGCCACTCAACGCGCGGGCGGCGGATGCTCTACGAGTTTTGCGCGTCCCGCGGCGTTGCTCATCGCAAATGCGGCAAGCTCGTCGTGGCCACCGATGCGACCGAACTCGCCAAGGTCGAGACGATCATGGCGCAGGGCGAGGCCAACGGCGTCGAAGGACTTGAGATCGTCGGCGGCAACGCGGCACGCGCGATGGAGGCGGAGCTTTCCTGCATCGCCGCGCTATGGTCGCCGGAATCCGGCATCATCGACAGCCACGGCTACATGCTGGCGCTTTGGGGCGAACTCGAGGATCGCGGCGGCATGATTGCGTTCGAAACCAACGTCGAGAAAATGAGCTTCAAAGCTTCGCGCTGGCAGGTGCAGTTTTCCGGCCGCGATGCCGGAATCGTGGCGTTCGACGCAGTTGTGAATGCGGCGGGTCTCGGCGCCCAAAATCTTGCCCGGTGCGTCGAGAACTATCCGGCCGAAAAAATCCCGAGGCTTATTCTCGCCAAGGGCAATTATTTCGGCTTTGCCGGGCGGCCGGTATTTTCGCGCCTCATCTATCCGACGCCCGTCGATGGCGGCTTGGGCGTCCACGTCACCGTCGACATGGCCGGCCGCATGCGCTTCGGTCCGGACGTGGAGTGGATTGCCGAGGAAAGCTACACGGTCGATCCGCGCCGCGCGGATTCGTTTTACGACCGCATCCGGACCTATTGGCCTGGGCTGCCGGCAGGTTCGCTGGTGCCGGATTATTGCGGCATAAGGCCGAAACTGACCGGGCCCGGCGAGCCGGCGGCCGATTTCATGGTCGCGGCAGAACCGGCGCACGGCTTGCCGCGGCTGGTCAACCTGTTCGGCATCGAATCGCCGGGGCTGACCGCGTCGCTTTCGCTCGCCGAGGAAGTCGTCGGTTACTTGTCGAGCTGACCGCGCAAGTCCACGACCGGCGGCAGATATTGCGGCGGCGCATTTTGCGTCTCCACGACGATACCCGGCTCGTCGTGCGCGGACGGCGCCGCGCGCCGCGAAACCCGCGGCGGCGAGGTCACCGAATTCAATTCGGCGCTGATACTGGACGGATCGACCGGCGTGTAGGCGGCGGTCCGGCCGCGTTTGCCGGCATAGGCCATCAGCCCGTTCTTGGTGACGACGATATCGCCCGGCCGCAATGTCGGATCGTTCGCCATTGCGGACGGAGCAAGGCCGAATGCGTCCCGGCCGTTGCAGGTGCATTGCGCCACAAGGTGCTTGCGGTAGACGTAGGCATTGTCGAGAGCGGCGTAGCGTGCGCCGTCGCGGGCGACAGCATTGTCGATCACGGCGCCGAAAAAGACCTTGGTCTTGCTTGCCGGGCACATGGCCCGGCAGGTCTCCACCGGCGTCGCATTGGGAATATGCTGCAGCGGAAAATTCTCGCCGTCGCACAGCCGCACGCAGAAGGCGACCGTGCGGCCGGTGCCGCCGCCGCCGCCGCCCTCGTGGACGATTTCGGGCCGGAGCGCCGCCGCGGGGGCGTGCGGTTCGGCGTAAGAGCTGACCGGGGCCGGCTGCGCCGGCCGGTCGTGGGAGCCACCGAACAGAAAATCCAAAAGACCCTCGGCGCGCGCGGCGCCCGGCATGGCCGCGACCGAGGCGGCGAGCGCGCCAACGAGAATGGCAGCGCGACATTTTAACGGCTCGTTCCGACGCCAATGCACCAACGCACCACCTTACGGCCGGGCTCGACCTCATAAACGTGCCGGAGGCCACATTCGTTCCCGACTTTCTCTGTCGCGACGGCGGCGGAAAAAGTTTGAGATCGGTTCGCAAAACGGTATCCGGGAGTGGTAAACGGCGACTTGCCGGTTATGGCAAAGAAATCCTGAATCGCTGCACTTTCCCGCGTGAATGGCGAATCAAGCTTGGCTGGACTCTTTATCTTCCCATTCGCCATTCGCGATTTCGCCATTCGCCCCGGGTCAAAAATATCGCGGCTAAAGTGCGCCGGCGAGGATGATGATGATGGACGCGCAGATCAGCGCCACCGCCGCGCGATTGAGCCGGCCGGAAATGACCAGTGCGTAGGTGAGCGCGAGGATCGTCGCGGAGACCCACATCGGATCGAGGCGCAGAATAACGTGCGGCACGAATGGATCGGTCATTGGCTCGCGATTGGCGCGATTGCAGCACCGGCGCTAGGCGCCGGCTAAATTCGGCCGCCGCTGCCCATCCCGTCAAGGAAAACCGGTGGGCTAAGACGCGATCAGGCATTACCATGGATCGTGCCAACGTTCGGAGCCGCCGAAGAGGAGTTGCCCGTGGCCATCCATCGCTTTCTCAATCCTTCGACCATTCCCGCCCCGCGCGGATACTCGCACGTGGTGGAGACCAAAGGCCCGAGCCGCACAATCTATCTGTCCGGCCAGCTCGGCATGAATGCCGACGGAAAGTTCGCCGGCGCTCCGGGTGATTTCCGCGCCCAGGCTGTGCAATGCTTCGAGAACGTCAAGGCGGCGCTCGCCGCGGTCGGCGCCGATTTCCAGCACGTGGTGAAGCTCAACAATTACCTGATCGACATGGCGCACCTGCCGATCTACTTCGAGGTCCGCGACCGCTACGTCGACACCCAAAATCCGCCGGCCTCGACCACGATCCAGATCTCCAAGCTGGCGCGCGACGGCGCGCTCTACGAGGTCGAGGCGATTGCGGTCGTACCTGAGAAGTAACCTCGCGATCGGCTCATCTGCGATCTACCGCTTTCCCTGCGGGCGGCCGATACCAGCGCCGACAAATATGCACTCATGTTCCGCCACTCTGAGAGCGTGTGATACAGAATCCGGTTGATGAATTCGCGCTCCGCTCATTCCCGCATAGCCGCTAAGATAAGCCGGGATCGTCGCAAAACTCAGAGTTTCCAACGATCCCGGTTCTGCAGTGCAGCACTCCGCTTCGCTGCGTGCCGCGCTGCGCCCGGGAAACGCCGGTAATTTAGCGGCTATGCGCTTACGCGGGGACAAACGGAAACGTGAGCCGATCATCCGGATTCCCTGTGATTCCTTCGATTTTCTCATTCTTGACCCGCGCTAAGGTGCGAGCGGACGCGTCCAGCCCGCAGACTCCTGCCTGCGCGGGAATGAGCGCAACAGTTTACTTGATCGCCCTAGTGCGCGGCGTCCCAGTTTTCCGCCGCCTTCGCCTCGACGTGCAGCGGCACCGAGAGCGACAGCGCGGGATGCGGCGCTTCCACCATCACGCGCGCGACGACGGGCAGCGTTCTCTCCACCTCCGCGTCCGGCACCTCGAACACCAGCTCGTCGTGCACCTGCAGGAGCATCTGCGCGGAGAGCTGTTTCTTGGCCAGAGCGCCGTCCATGCGGATCATGGCGCGGCGGATGATGTCGGCGGCGGTGCCTTGCAGACGCGCGTTGACGGCGGCGCGCTCGTTGAAGGCGCGGATCGACGGATTCGAGTTGGCCAAGTCCGGATAATGGCACTTGCGGCCGAACAGCGTGAGCACGTAGCCGTTTTTCCGGGCGAACGCTTTGGTTTCTTCGATATAGTCGCGGATGCCGGGGAAACGCTCGAAATATTTTTTGATGTAGGCGCCGGCCTCTTCGCGGCCGATGCCGAGCTGATTGGCAAGCCCGAAGGCGGAGATGCCGTAGATGATGCCGAAATTGATCGCCTTGGCGCGGCGGCGCACCTCGGCCGGCATGTTCTTCACCGGCACGCCGAACATTTCCGACGCCGTCATGGCGTGGATGTCGAGACCCTCGCGGAACGCCTGGCGCAATTGTTCGATTCCCGCGATCTCGGCGAGAAGCCGCAGCTCGATCTGCGAATAATCGGCGGAGACGAGTTTTTGCCCCGGGTCGGCGACAAAGGCGCGGCGGATTTTGCGGCCGTCCGCGGTGCGGATCGGAATGTTCTGCAGGTTCGGCTCGGACGACGACAGGCGGCCGGTCGTGGTCGAGGCGAGCGCGTAGCTCGTATGCACGCGTTGCGTCGTCGGGTTGACGAAGCCGGGCAACGCGTCGGTGTAAGTGGACTTCAGCTTCGACACCTGCCGCCAGTCGAGGATTTTCTGCGGCAGCTCGTGGCCTTGTTCGGCCAGCTCTTCGAGCGCTCGCGCTCCGGTCGACCACTGGCCGGTCTTGGTCCTGGTGCCGCCGGGCAGGCCGAGCTTGCCGAACAGAATATCGCCGATCTGCTTGGGGCTGCCGGGATTGATCGGTTCGCCGGCGAGTTTTCTGATCTCGGCTTCGAGGCCGCCAGCTTCTTGGGCGAATTCGCCGGAAAGCCGCGACAGCACGTTGCGATCGATGGAGATGCCGCGCCGCTCCATGTGCGCGAGCACGCGCAGGAGCGGCCGCTCCAAAGTCTCGTAGACGTTGAGCACATGCTCGGCGGCGAGCCGCGGTTTGAGTACCTGCCAGAGCCGCAGCGTGGCGTCGGCGTCCTCCGCGGCGTATTCGGTCGCCTTGCCGATTTCAACGCAGTCGAATGTGACCCTGGTCTTGCCGCTCTTCGTCACCTCGTTGTAGTCGACCGTCTGATGATCGAAGTAGCGGCGCGCGAGCGGATCGAGGCCGTGATCGGAACGGCCGGCGTCGACCACGTAGGACATCAGCATGGTGTCGTCGTAGGGCGCAATCTCGATGCCGCGCACGGCGAATATCTGCCAGTCGAATTTCAGATTCTGGCCGATTTTGAGAACGCTTAAATCCTCAAGGAGCGGCTTTAACGCCGCGAGCGCCGCACGCTCGGCGATTTGATCGGGCGCCACCTCGCCGGCGAACAGCCCGCCATTGCCGTCGCCGCCCTGCCGATGCCGTAGCGGGACGTAACAGGCCTCATTGGGCGCAACCGCAAGCGAAAAGCCGCACAGCTCCGCCTGCATCGGATCGAGACTCGTGGTCTCGGTGTCGATGGCAACAAAGCCGATGGCTTGCGCGCGCGCGATCCAGGCATTGAGGCGCTCCAGGCTGCGCACGGTCTCGTATTGCGAGCGATCGAATTTTAGTTTGTGCGCGGCCTCCGAGCGCGCGCTCACCAGCGCCTGCGGAGTGAGCGCGCCGTTCGCCGCCGGCCTGCCTCCCCCGCTTGCGGGGGAGGGAGAGGTGGGGCCTGGCTTGCTCCGCGCATCCGACTTGCCCCCTGCGGACGCGCTTTGCGCGTCGTCCTCCCCCGCAAGCAGGGGAGGCGAAGAGGCGCCGCCCGCCGCAAGCTCGGCGTCGGGCTCGACTTCGCCGGCGTCGAGGCTGGCAAACTCGGCCACGCGCCGGGTCAGCGAATTGAACTCCATCGCCTTGAGAAAGCCGATGAGCCGCTTGTGATCGGGCTCGTGCACGGCGAGGTCGCCGATCGGCACGTCGAGTTTTACGCGATCGTCGAGCGTGACGAGCTTTTTCGACAGCCGCGCCTTATCGGCGTTCTCGATGAGCGATTGCCGGCGCTTCTCCTGCTTGATCTCGTTCGCGCGCTTGAGCAGCGTTTCCAGATCGCCGTACTCGCCGATGAGCTGCGCCGCGGTTTTCACGCCGATTCCGGGCACGCCGGGCACGTTGTCGGTCGAATCGCCGATCAGCGACTGCACTTCGATGACTTTGTCCGGCGGCACGCCGAATTTTTCCACCACTTCGGCAGGACCGATTTTTTTGTCCTTCATGGTGTCGAACATGACGACGCTGTCGCTGACGAGCTGCATCAAATCCTTGTCCGAGGAGACGATGGTGGCGGTGGCGCCCGCCTCGCAAGCCTGCCGAACGTAGGTCGCGATCAGATCGTCGGCCTCAAAGCCTTTCTGTTCCAGGCACGGCAGGTCGAAGGCGTGAACCGCTTCGCGGATCAGGCCGAATTGCGGCCGCAAATCGTCCGGCGGGTCGGGGCGGTGCGCCTTGTAATCGGGATACATGTCGGTGCGGAACGTGTGCTCCGACAGGTCGAACACCACGGCAAGATGCGTGGGCTTATCCTCCGGCTTCATGTCGCGGAGTAGCTTCCACAGCATGTTGCAGAAGCCGAACACGGCATTGAGCTGCAGCCCGTCCGACTTGCGGTTGATCGGCGGCAGCGCGTGATAGGCGCGGAAAATGTAGGACGAGCCGTCGACCAGGAAGACGTGATCGCCTTTCTTCACCGGCTTGGCGGCGGGTGGCGCATTTTGCGCCTTTTGCGGAGCTTTTTGTGCGGTGGGCATGCTGGCGAATATATAGGGACTCGGTACGGATTGGTATCGTCGGCGCGACCGCCGCCGGCCAGTGGATGGGACTGTGGATTTTTTGCCGCTTCCGATCGACGGCGCGCTGCCGGATTTGACCGTAGCGCTGCGCGCCAACAACGCGGCGGTGCTGGTCGCCCCGCCCGGCGCCGGCAAGACCACGCGGGTGCCGCTGGTGCTCGCCGGCGAGGACTGGGCGAAGGGGCGCCGCATCCTGGTGCTGGAGCCGCGGCGGCTGGCCGCGCGCGCCGCCGCCGAGCGGATGGCGCAGACGCTCGGCGAGCGCGTCGGCGAAACGGTGGGATTGCGGGTGCGCTTCGGCTCCAAGGTTTCGAAACGGACCCGCATCGAAATCGTCACCGAAGGAATTTTCACCCGGCTCATCATCGAAGACCCCATGCTGGAAGGCGTTGCTGCGGTCCTGTTCGACGAATTCCACGAGCGTTCGCTCGACGCCGACCTTGGGCTGGCGCTCGCTCGCGACGTGCAGCAGGGTTTGCGTCCCGACCTGCGGCTCCTCGTCATGTCGGCGACGATCGACGGCGCGCGCATCGCGGCGCTGCTCGGCGACGCGCCGGTCATCGAAAGCACCGGCCGCGCCTTCCCGGTCGAGACGCGCTATGTCGGCCGCGATGCGCAGCCGATCGAACCGCAGATCGCCGACGCCATCGTGCGGGCGGCACGGACCGAGCGCGGTTCGCTGCTCGTATTCCTGCCCGGCGCCGCCGAAATCCGCCGCACGCAGGCGCTGCTGGAGGGCCGGCTCGATGCGGCGACCGATGTCGTCGCGCTCTATGGCGCACTCACCGGCCAAGAGCAGGACCGCGCCATCGCCCCTGCCCCGCCCCGCCACCGCAAAATCGTGCTCGCGACCTCGATCGCGGAGACCTCGATCACTATCGAGGGCGTGCGCATCGTCATCGACAGTGGGCTTGCCCGCGTGCCGCGCTACGAGCCCGATGTCGGGTTGACGCGGCTTGAAACCGTGCGCGTCTCCCGCGCCGCGGCCGACCAGCGCCGCGGCCGCGCCGGCCGTACCGAGCCCGGCATCTGCTGCCGGCTCTGGGACGAGCCACAGACTGCCGCGCTCGAACCGTTCGCCAGGCCGGAGATTCTCGCCGCCGATCTGTCTTCCTTCGCGCTCGATCTCGCGGCCTGGGGATCGGAAGACCTCGCGTTCCTCGATCCGCCGCCAGGCGCGGCGCTCGCCGAGGCCAAGTCGCTCCTCGCGGCGCTCGGCGCCATTGAGGGCGACGGCCGCATTACCGCCGAGGGGCGGCATCTGCGGCTTCTGCCGCTGACGCCCCGGCTTGCGCGCATGGTGGTGGACGCGGCCGCCGAAGGCGAAGCGCTTCTCGCCGCCGAGATCGCCGCCCTCATTGGCGAGCGCGGCCTCGGCGGCGACGACGTGGATTTACGCGACCGGCTTGCCGCCCTGCGCCGCGACCGCACCGGCCGCGCGCGCGACGCCCGCGCCATGGCGGGGCGATGGGCGGAGATTACGTCGAGGCCAACGCGTGCCCTCACGACCCCTCACCCCCATCCCCTCCCCCGCAAGGGGGGAGGGGAGGAGCAAGCGGCACGCGAAGAGATTTCTCCGGGCGCGTTGCTCGCACTGGCCTATCCGGAACGAACCGCCAAAAATCGCGGCGGCGGATCGGGCGCGTTTTTGCTGGCGAACGGCCGCGGCGCGCAGATCGATCCCGCCTCCCCGCTCGCCCGCGAACCATTTTTGGCGGTGGCCGAGCTTGCGGGCTCGGCGGCCGCGGGCCGCATCCTACTCGCCGCGCCGATTACGCTTGCCGAGATCGAGGCCCGCTTCGCCGATCGGATCGAGTCTCGCGAAGAGGTCACGTTCGACGCAGCGAGTGCGAGCTTGCGCGGAAGAAGAAGCCGCCGTCTCGGCGCACTCACACTTTCGGAGCAGCCGCTATCGGTCGTCGCGAACGAGGCAAACGCGCAAAAGCTCGCCGCCGCCATTACCGGCGCCGGCGCCGGCATCGGACGGCTGCCATGGACGAAAGCGCTGCGGCAATGGCGCGACCGCGTCGTGTTCCTGCGGGCGGGCGAAGGCGAGCGGTGGCCCGACCTGTCCGATGTGGCGCTCGGCAAAACAGCCGGCGAATGGCTCGCGCCAATGCTTGCTGCAAAGACTTCGCTCGACGGGATTACGGGCGATGAGTTGGAGTCCGCGCTGAGCCAATTGCTGCCGTGGGCGCTCCGGCGCCGGCTCGACGCCGAAGCGCCGACTCATTTCGAAGCGCCCACCGGCTCGCGCGTGCCGATCGATTATCAGGCCGAGGGCGGCCCCAAAATTGCGATCCGCGTGCAGGAGCTATTCGGCCTCAACCGCCACCCGGCGATTGCCGGCGGAAAAGTGCCGCTCGTCATCGAGCTGCTATCGCCGGCGCATCGGCCGGTGCAGACCACGCGCGACCTGCCCGGTTTCTGGCGCGGCAGCTATGCCGCCGTGCGCGCCGCAATGCGCGGCCGTTACCCGAAACATCCCTGGCCCGAAGACCCGATCACGGCCAAAGCCACGCGACGCGCCAAGCCCCGCAAGGCATAGCAAAAATTTGAGCAAATATTTTAGCACTCCGCTTACCGTCGGACTGCAAATCCGGCACCCGCAAGCGCCCCATTAGCGGCTTATTCGCCGCGCGGTGGTGACATGGCGCGAAATTCATCGTTCCTGGATTTGCGTCCATGCGCTCTGTCATCACCTTTGCGGCGGCCGCGCTCGTCGCCGGAATGATCGTGCCCCACTATGCCGAGCAAATGAACGCGCATCCCGCGCACCAAACGATGGCTGCACGCCCGGCGACCCCGGCGGAGCCGGCTTCGTCCAATCCGGATTCGGTCGAGGTGGCACGCGACGCGTTTGGTCACTTTCGCGTTGAAGGCCGCGTCGACGGGCGGCACCTGGAATTCATGGTCGATACCGGTGCCTCGGTGATCGCGCTCACCGCCGACGACGCGGCGCAGCTCGGCATCCACCCGGCGGACCGCGAATACACGGTCCTGTTAAAAACCGCCAACGGCACGGTCCGCGCCGCGCCGACCACGCTCGACACGGTCGAGATCGGCGACATCATGGTGCACGACGTCGCCGCCGTGGTCATGCCGGACGGGGCGCTGAGCGAGAACCTGCTCGGCCTGTCTTTCCTGTCGCGGCTGCGCCATTTCGAGTACAGCGAAGGCAAGATGGTGCTGGAGCAGTAGACTTCGTCATTCCGGGGCCGAGCCAACGGGTCCGGCCCGAAGTGGCCGGCCCAATGACAGGCTCCGCGAGGAGCCCGGCATCCATAACCACCGTCGCGCGACTGCTCGCTCGAATTTCCGAACTTCACGTACCGCGATTATGGATTCCGGACCCGCGGGCTTTGCCCGCGTCCTGGCATGACGAATCACGCAACCATTTCAGTTTCCCGCCGTTTAAGCTATTGCTGCACGGCCTTCGCCACACATCGAATCCCAAATGTTTCCCAAGCCAAAACCTTCGCTTAAGCCCAACACTTACGCCTACGAATCCGAGCCGATGGTGAAATCCACCGGCTTTCGCGAGTACGACGCGCGCTGGCTGTTCGGCAGTGAGATCAATCTGATGGGCGTCGAGGCGCTGGGGCTGGGGCTCGGCACGCTCATTCACGAATTGGGCGCAAAACCGCAGCTCGTCACCGGCCACGATTTTCGCTCCTACTCGGCCTCGATCAAAATGGCACTAGTGAACGGGCTCATTGCCGCCGGCTGCAAGGTGCACGACATCGGGCTTGCGCTCACCCCGATGGCCTATTTCGCGCAATTTGCTCTCGACCTGCCGTGCGTCGCCATGGTCACCGCCTCGCACAACGACAACGGCTGGACCGGCGTGAAGATGGGAATAGACCGCCCGCTCACCTTCGGGCCCGACGAGATGACGCGGCTCAAGGACATCGTGCTCAACGGGCGCTTCAAAACGAAAGACGGCGGCGGCTACGAATTCGTCGCGAATTTCCCGGAGCGCTATATTGCCGACCTGACCAATCGGCCGAAGCTCAAGCGCCGGCTCAAAGTAGTGTGCGCCTGCGGCAACGGCACGGCAGGCGCGTTCGCGCCGCAGGTTCTGCAAAAGATCGGCTGCGAGGTGATGCCGCTCGACTGCGAGCTTGACCACACGTTTCCGAAATACAATCCGAACACCGAAGATCTAAAAATGCTGCACGCCATGCGCGACGCGGTGCTGGCGAGCAAAGCCGACATAGGTCTAGGCTTCGACGGCGACGGCGACCGCTGCGGCGTGGTCGACAACGAGGGCGAGGAGATTTTTGCCGACAAGGTCGGCGTCATGCTGGCGCGCGACATTTCGGCAAATCATAAAAATGCGCTGTTCGTCGCCGACGTGAAATCGACCGGCCTGTTCATGACCGATCCGGTGCTGATTAAAAACGGCGCCAAGACCGATTACTGGAAGACTGGGCATTCGTACATGAAGCGCCGGGTCCATGAGATCGGCGCCATCGCCGGCTTCGAGAAATCCGGCCACTTCTTCTTCAACAAGCCGTTCGGCCGCGGCTATGACGACGGTTTGATTTTTGCCTTCGCCGTCTGCGATATGCTCGACCGCAATCCGGGAAAAAGCATGGCGGACCTTAAGAACGCGCTGCCGAAGACCTGGTCGTCGCCGACCATGTCGCCGCATTGTCCCGACGAAATCAAATATTCCGTGGTCGACGACGTGGTGAAGCACTTCGAGGCGGAGAAGAGCAATGGCGGCAAGGTCGCAGGCCAACCGATCCGCGATCTCGTCACCGTCAACGGCGTGCGCGTGACCGTGGCCGACGGCACCTGGGGGCTCGTCCGCGCCTCCTCCAACAAGCCGGAACTGGTCGTCGTCGTCGAAAGCCCTGTTTCGGAAGCGCGCATGCGCGACATGTTCAAGTCGGTCGACGCCGTGCTGCGCACGCACAAGGAAGTCGGCGCGTATAATCAGACGATTTGAATCTTCATCCTTCCCCGCGAAAGCGGTGGAGGATGGAGAAATCATACTTCCTGATAAACATCGATCTCCGGCGCGCCCGGCAGTATCGCGCGCCAGGCTTGCAGATAGGTTTGCATGCGCACGTCACCGGCGATTCGTTGCCGGCCGAGCTCCCAATCTTCTTGCGCCTCGTATTCGATCTCCTGAACGAATTTCGCCGGATCGTCGACGTTCTGCAGGAGACGCACCTGGGCGTTGCCGAACATCTGGTAGAACGGCGCCGCCGACTTGATCATGGCGGCGAGCCGCGCCGAATCCGCCGCCGGGAGCGTGAATCGCAGTTGCAGCGTTCGCCGGACTTTCGCGTCGTCGTTGCTCATCGCCTGCATTCCTTATTGGTTTGCGCGCGATCTCTTCCGAAAAGCGGTGCCCGCTTTTCGGGATCGCGCGCTATTTGAACGTCTCGCGAAACGGGTGCGCCGGATAAACGCCCAGAATTTTCAAGCTTTTCGGCTGCGAGACGAATTCAAGTTCTTCGAGCGCGAGTTCGAGCGCACGATCCTTGGGATGGCCCTGCACGTCGGCATAAAACTGCGTGGCGGCGAAGCTGCCGTCGACCATATAGCTTTCCAGCTTGGTCATGTTGACGCCGTTGGTGGCAAAGCCGCCCAGCGCCTTGTAGAGCGCGGCGGGAATGTTGCGTACCTGAAATACGAACGTCGTGATCACGCGCTTTTCCGAGCGGCTGGCCCATTTCGGCTTGCGCGCAAGCACGACGAAGCGCGTGGTGTTGTGCCGGGCATCGGCGACGTTCTTTTTCAGGATTTGCAGGCCATAGATCTTCGCCGCCAACTCCGTCGCCAATGCCGCGCGGGAAATATCGCCCGCCTCCGCGACCTCTCGCGCCGCGCCCGCCGTGTCGGCGGCGACGATCGGCTTGACTCCGAGCTTGCGGACGACGTTGCGGCACTGGCCGAGCGCGTGCACGTGGCTCTCGACCGTGCGGATCGTCTTTAAGCTCGCGCCCTTCGGCGCCATCAATTGATGCTGCACCGGCAGGAACCATTCGGCGACGATATTGAGACCCGATAGCGGCATCAGGTGATGGATGTCCGCCACCCGGCCGGCGACCGAATTGTCGATTGGGATCATGGCGAGGGAGGCCTTGCCGGTGCGCACCGCGGCGAACGCGTCCTCGAAGGTCGGACAGGGAAGCGGCTCGCAGCCGCGATAGGCCTCTTCGCAGGCGATGTGCGAGTTGGCGCCCAGCTCGCCCTGGAACGCAATCTTTCGGCTTCTCTTCATGACCGGCTCGTTAACATGGCCCGCGCGGCTTTCAAATCGGCCGGCGTGTCGACGCCGAGCGGCACCCCCTCGACGATCGCCACGTCGATGCGCATGCCGGCTTCTAACGCGCGCAACTGCTCGAGCTTTTCGCGTTTTTCCAGCGGCGAGGGCGGCAGCGCGACGAAGCGTTCGAGCGCGGCGCGGCGAAAGGCATACAGACCGATGTGATGATAGAGCGGGCCGTCGCCGGCCGGGGCGGTTGCGCGCGTAAAATAGAGAGCGCGCAGCCGCGCCGCGGCCACGGGCGTCCCAACAACCTTGACGACGTTGGGATCGTTCCGCTCCTGCGGCCTTGCGATCTCCGCGGCCAGCGTGGCGATATCGACAGCGCGATCCTCGAGCAGAGCGACACAAGCCGCGAGACTGGCGGGTTCGAGCGTCGGCAGGTCGCCCTGCATGTTGACGATAATGTCCGCGCTGCGGCCCGGATCGAGCTTCTGCAATGCCTCGTGGATGCGGTCGGTGCCCGAGGCATGATCGGCGCGGGTCATCAGCGCGCGCCCACCCGACTTTTGAACCGCCTCGGCGACGGCCGTAGAATCGGTGGCGACCCATACAAGGCCGACCTTCGACTCCGTCGCGCGGCGCCAAACATGCACGATCATCGGCTCTCCGGCGATGTCGGCAAGCGGCTTGCCCGGCAGCCGGGTCGAGGCCATGCGGGCGGGGATTATAATGAGCACATCAGGCATCGCAGCAGCCCGGCATTCTTATACGGGTTGCAAGACGCGCGGCAAACCGGCTATTTGTGCGACGCACTACCCTGCCCCTGCGGAGCCATCCGTCAATGGACTCGTTCGAAATCAACAAGATTCTCGGCGCCTTGCTGGGAACCTGCCTCGTGCTGCTTGCCGTTCACATCGCCTCAGGGGCGATTTTTGCGCCGCCTGTGCCGGCCAAGCCGGGCTACGTGGTCGAAGTGAAACAGGAGCAGCCCGCGCAGCCAAGCGGGACAGGGGCAGCACCCCCGGCCGGAGTGCCGATCGAGAACCTGCTGGCGAGTGCGTCCACTAAGCAGGGCGCCCAAATCGCCAAAGAATGCGAGTTGTGCCACAACCTCGGAAAGGGCCAGGGCGCCAAGATCGGGCCGGATCTTTATGGCGTCGTCGGCCGGAAGGTCGCTTCCCAGCCGGGCTTTAATTATTCCGCGCCGTTGAAGGCCAAGGGCGGCACCTGGACCTTCGATGCGTTGAACGTTTGGCTGACAAACCCGCGTGCCGACGTCCCCGGCACACTGATGACCTTCGCCGGCATCCCCAGCGAGAAACAGCGCGCCGACGTCATCGCCTACCTCAATTCAAATTCCGACAAGCCGCTGCCGCTGCCGAAGGCGGCGCAAAAACAGCCCAGCCCCACTGCGCCGGGAAAGCCAACCGGTCATGCCGCCAATGCGCCGGCGGCTCCCGCCCCGAACGGGCCGGCACCCGCCAACCCGCCGGCGGCTCATGCCGCGAGGCCGCCGGCGCCCGCCGCGCCCAACGCCCAGGGTTCCGCGCCGGCGAAATAACCGCGCGTCGAGTGAGCTTGCCGCACGGTGCGCCCGCACGCGGATGTGAAGTGCATTTCGTCGCGGCACGCGCCGGCACGCTGGCGCCGCAATTGAAAAGCACATAAGCAGCGGCCTCAATCATGGCCCACCGTCCGCGCGTGCGGGCTGACGGACTGCATTGGAGCGCCAGGTGAATCGCCGATCGCTAGTTAAATCCACCGTGCTCGCTATTGCCGCGCGGGGGCTGCCGCCGTCCGCCTGGGTCACTCGTGCCGCAGCGCAGGAGAAGCCGGCGAATGTTTCTGTGGCGAAAGTTTCTTGGCGCCACGGCGTATCGCTGTACGGAGACCTGAAATATCCTGAAGGCTTTAAGCAGTTCGACTACGTCAACGCCAATGCGCCGAAGGGCGGCGCGGCGCGGCAGATCGCGATCGGCACCTTCGACAGCTTCAACATGGTGGTGGCCGGCGTCAAAGGAAACCTCGCCACCGGGATCACGCTGGTCTACGACACGCTGCTCGCACAATCGCTCGACGAAGTGTCGAGCGAATACGGGCTCATTGCCGAGGCGGTGAACTATCCGGACGATTTCTCCTCGGCCTCCTACCGGCTGCGCGCGCAAGCGAAATGGCACGATGGCAGCCCGATCACGCCGGACGACGTGATTTTCTCCTTCAATGCGTGGAAGAAATACAGCCCGCAGCTCGCCGCCTATTATCGGCACGTGGTCAAGGTGGAAAAGAGCGGCGATCGCGAGATCACCTTCACCTTCGACAGTCCCGGCAACCGCGAACTGCCGCAGATCGTCGGCCAGCTCACCATTCTGCCCAAACTTTGGTGGGAGGGCGCCGACAAGAACGGCAAGAAGCGCGACATTGGCAATACGACGCTCGAGCCGCCGCTCGGCAGCGGCCCTTATCGCATCAAGAGTTTTTCGCCCGGCCGCGAAGTCGTCTATGAGCGCGTGAAGGATTATTGGGGTCGCGCTGTCAACGTGCGGATCGGCCGCGATAATTTCGACGAGCTGCGCTTCGAATATTTCCGCGACATCACCGTCGCGCTCGAGGCGTTCAAAGCCGATAATGTGGACTGGCGCGAGGAGAATAGCGCGAAGAACTGGGCCACGGCTTACAACTTCCCGGGGGTCACCGAGAAACGCGTCATCCTCGAGGAATTTCCCATCAACAATGTCGGAGTCATGCAGGCCTTCGCCTTCAACATCCGCCGCGACAAATTCAAGGACCCGCGCGTGCGGCTCGCCTTCAATTACGCTTTCGATTTCCAGGAGATGAACAAGCAGATTTTCTATGGCCAGTACACGCGCATCGCCAGCTATTTCCAAGGCACCGACCTCGCCGCCAGCGGCCTACCCACCGGCCGCGAGCTGGAAATTCTGCAGACGGTGCGCGGCCAGGTGCCGGCGGAAGTCTTCACCACACCCTACACCAATCCGGTGGGCGGCAATCCGCAAGCCGTGCGAAGCAATCTGCGGCAGGCCGTGCAGCTATTGCACGAGGCGGGATACGAGGTGCGCAACGAGCGGCTGGTCGACAGTAAGACTGGCGAACCCTACGCGGTCGAATTCCTCGCCGACGACCCGAGCTTCGAGCGGGTATTTTTGTTCTACAAGCCCTCGCTTGCGCGCCTCGGCATGTCAGTGACGGTGCGCACCATCGACGACGTGCAGTACCAGAACCGGCTGCGCGATTTCGATTTCGACATCATCACCCAGGCATGGGGCGAATCGCTGTCGCCCGGCAACGAGCAGCGCGGCTATTGGGGCTCGCAGGCGGCCGATCGGCCCGGCTCGTTCAACCTGATCGGCATCAAAAATCCGGCGGTTGACGCCCTGATCGATAAGGTGATCTTCGCCAAGAGCCGCGCCGACCTCGTCGCCGCCACCAAGGCGCTCGACCGCGTGCTGCTTTGGAACCATTACGTCGTGCCGCAATGGACCTACAACAAGGTGCGCAGCGCGCGCTGGGACCGCTTCAGCCGGCCCGATCCATTGCCGAAATACGGCATGGCCGCGTTCCCGACGCTGTGGTGGTGGGACGCCGCGAAGGCGGCCAAGACGGGAACGAAGTCGTGACCGCCACGCACGCTCCAATCGGACCGCAGCGCTGACATGGCTCGCTGACATGGCTTGCTAACATGGCTTGCTAACATGGCTTGCTAACATGGCTCATCCGACGCGCCGGCGCGTTCTAACACTAGCCGCGGGATTTGCGGCCATTTGCAGGGCGCGCGGCGGCATTTCACCGGCGCGCGCCGAGCAGGACATCGAGTCGCACGGGCTTTCCGCGTTCGGCGATCTCGGCTATCCGGAGAACTTTCAGCACTTTCGCTATGTCGACCCGAACGCGCCGAAGGGCGGGATCTTTTCGCAGATCGGACCCGATCGGCAGTACAACCAGAATTTCCTCACCTTCAATTCGCTCAACAGCTATATCCTCAAGGGCGACGCGGCGCAGGGCATGGAGCTGACCTTCGCCACTCTGATGGCGCGGTCCGGCGACGAGCCGGACGCCATGTACGGCCTCGCCGCGGCGAAGGTGCGGCGCTCCGCCGACGGCCTCGCCTACACATTCGTCATCCGCCCAGAGGCCAAATTCCACGACGGCTCGCCGCTCACCGCGCACGATGTCGCCTTCTCGCTGACTATTCTGAAAAAGGAGGGCCATCCGCTCATTGCCCAATCCTTGCGCGACCTGGTGAACGCCGAGGCGAGCGGCGACGCCAGCGTCACCGTGACCTTTGCGCCGAAGCGCGCGCGCGACGTGCCGCTCTTCGTCGCCGGCCTGCCGATTTTTTCGCGCGCCTATTATTCGGCAAAAACTTTCGATGAATCGACGCTGGAGGCGCCGCTCGGTTCCGGAGCGTACAAAGTCGGCCGTTTCGATGCGGGCCGCTATATCGAATACGAGCGCGTTAAGGATTGGTGGGGCGCCGACCTGCCAGTCGCCTGCGGCCAGAACAATTTCGATATCGTGCGCTTCGAATATTATCGCGACCGCGACGTCGGCTTCGAAGGCTTTACCGCCGAGAATTATCTGTTCCGCGAGGAATTCACCTCGCGCACCTGGAAAACCCGTTACGATTTTCCCGCGGTCGAAGACGGCCGCGTCAAGCGCGGCACCATCCCGGACGACACGCCTTCCGGCGCGCAGGGTTGGTTCATCAACACGCGGCGAAGAAAATTCGCCGACGCGCGACTGCGCGAAGCGCTCAATAACGCTTTCGATTTCGAATGGACCAACAAGGCGATCATGTACGGCTGCTATGAGCGCACCGTCTCCGTGTTCCAGAACTCCGACATGATGGCGGTGGGCATTCCGAGCGCGCAGGAATTGGCGCTACTCGAACCGTTCCGCGGCCGCGTTGCCGCCGAGGTGTTCGGCGAGCCGTACATTCCGCCGGTGAATGACGGCTCCGGCGACGACCGGCCGATGCTGCGCAAGGCGGTGCAGCTTCTCCAGGAGGCCGGCTGCGTTATCAAGGATGGCAAGCGCGTGTTGCCGAACGGCGAGCCTATTGCGATCGAATTCCTGCTCGACGAGCCGACGTTCGAGCCGCACCACATGGCGCTCATCAAGAATCTCGCAACGCTCGGCATCGATGCCGCCATCCGCCTCGTCGATCCGGTCCAATATCGCGCGCGCCTCGACGACTTCGACTTCGACATCACCGTCGACCGCTTCGGCTTCTCGTCCACTCCGGGCGATTCGCTGCGCTCATACTTTTCCTCGCAGGCCGCCGCGCTCAAAGGCTCGAACAACCTCGCCGGCATTGCCGATCCGGCGATCGATGCCTTGATCGAAACCGTCATCGCCGCCGATACGCGCCCCGCTTTGGTGACCGCCTGCCGCGCGCTCGACCGCGTGATTCGCGCCGGTCGCTACTGGATTCCGCAATGGTACAAGCCCTCGCATTGGATCGCCTATTGGGACGTTTTCGGCCGTCCCCCGGCGCAGCCGCGCTATTTCCGCGGCATTCCGGACACCTGGTGGTATGACCCCGACAAAGCAGCGAAAATACAGAGGGCGGGATAAAATGCCGCTCGCCATGAGATGTTTCCCGGGCGCAGCGCAGCACGCAGCGCCGCACCGCATCCGCGAAACAAAGCAATCGACGCAATGACCGCTTATATCATCCGCCGCCTGCTGTTCATGATCCCGACGATCTTCGGCATCATGCTGGTGTCGTTCGTCGTCGTGCAATTTGCGCCGGGCGGTCCGGTGGAACGCGTCATCGCGCAACTCTCCGGCATCGAAACGGGAGCAACTTCGCGCATTTCCGGCTCTCCGGGCGGCGATTTTGCGGCGCGCGGCGCGCTTCCGGGCGGCGGGCAAAGCGACATCAATTCGAAATATCGCGGCGCGCAGGGCCTCGATCCGGCCTTTATCAAGAGCCTGCAAAAGCAGTTCGGCTTCGACAAGCCGGCCTACGAGCGCTTTTTTATCATGCTGTGGAATTATCTGCGTTTCGATTTCGGCAAGAGCTATTTTCGCGACGTGAGCGTTATCGACCTCATCAAAGAAAAGCTGCCGGTCTCGATATCGCTCGGCATCTGGATGACGCTTTTGAGCTACCTGATCTCGATCCCTCTCGGCATCCGCAAGGCGGTGCGCGACGGAACGAATTTCGACGTTTGGACTTCGAGCGTCGTCATCGTCGGCTACGCCATTCCCGGATTTTTGTTCGCGATCCTGCTCATCATTTTATTCGCCGGGGGCTCGTTTTGGCAGATCTTCCCGTTGCGCGGATTGACTTCCGACGGCTGGTCGCAATTCCCCTGGTGGGAGAAGATCCTGGATTACTTCTGGCACCTGACGTTGCCCATTGTTTCCATGGGGCTTTCCGCCTTCGCCACCATGACGCTGCTTACCAAGAACTGCTTCCTGGAGGAGTTGCGCAAGCAATACGTGCTCACCGCGCGGGCCAAGGGTTGCTCCGAACGGCAAGTGCTCTATGGCCACATCTTCCGCAACGCCATGCTGCTCGTCGTCGCCGGCTTCCCCAGCGCCTTCGTCAGCGCATTCTTTGCCGGTTCGCTTCTGATCGAGACCATCTTTTCGCTCAACGGGCTCGGGCTCCTCAGCTTCGAAAGCGTGCTCAACCGCGATTATCCGGTAGTGTTCGCCAACATCTATATTTTCGCGCTGATCGGCCTGGTCGTGACGCTCATCTCCGACCTCACCTATACGTTGATCGATCCGCGCATCGATTTCGAGACGCGGGAGGTGTGAGGTGGACGTACGCACCCGCGCCGAGGAGAGCATCGAGCCGCCGGTCGACGCGCGGATTAACGCGCCCGAGCTGACGCCCGATATCGAGCCGGCCGGCCCGCTCGGCCTCGCCGCGCCGCCAAAGGGCATTGAACTTTCTCCGATCGACGCGCGACGCTGGCGCAACTTCAAGGCCAACCGGCGCGGCTATTGGTCGTTATGGATTTTCCTCGTGCTGTTCGTGATCTCGTTGCTCGCCGAATTCATCGCCAACGACAAGCCGATCTTCATACACGTCGACGGCAAGTACTATTTTCCGGTCTTCGTCACCTACCCGGACACCGATTTCGGCGATGTTTTCGGCACGGCGGCCGATTACCTCGACCCGCATCTGCAAACGTATCTGACCGAACGCCACGCCATCCAAATTTGGCCGCCGATTCCGTTTTCCTACAACACCATCGTCAGCCGCCCGCCCTCGCCGTTTCCGTCCAAGCCGACCTGGCTCCTTAACAAAAAAGACTGCGAGTTTGCCGCGAAGAACGGCTACGGCAAATGTGGCACGCTGCAATACAACTGGCTCGGCACCGACGACGTCGGCCGCGACGTGCTGGCGCGCCTGATTTACGGCTTCCGCATTTCGGTCTTGTTCGGCCTCATTCTGACCATCGTCTCCTCGATCATCGGGGTGGTCGCCGGCGCCGTGCAGGGCTATTTCGGCGGCTGGACCGATTTGTTGTTCCAGCGCTTCATCGAAATCTGGACCTCAGTGCCGGAACTTTATCTGCTCTTGATCATCTCATCGGTACTGGTGCCCGGCTTTTTCGTGCTGCTTGGCATCCTGCTCATGTTCTCCTGGGTGCGGCTCGTCGGCCTGGTGCGCGCCGAGTTTTTGCGCGGACGCAATTTCGAATACATCCTGGCGGCGCGCGCGCTCGGGGTATCGAATGCCGTCATCATGTTCCGCCATTTGTTGCCGAACGCAATGGTGGCGACCATGACGTTCCTGCCGTTCATCATGTCCTCGTCGGTGATGACGCTCACCGCGCTCGATTTCCTCGGCTTCGGCCTGCCGCCCGGTTCGCCGTCGCTCGGCGAATTGCTTTCGCAGGGCAAGGCCAACGTGCAGGCGCCCTGGCTGGGGCTCACCGGCTTCTTCGCCGTCGCGATCATGCTCTCGCTCCTCATCTTCGTCGGCGAGGCCGTGCGCGACGCCTTCGATCCGCGCAAGACGTTCGCGTAACTATTTGCTATAAGAGGCCAATGGAGCGGAACGTGAACAAAATCATCAGGAAATATCCGGTGGATCGCCTGCCGACCGATCTACGTACCGGCCTGCCGGCGCACGGCTGGGTTCGCATCGAAATCGAGCCTGAAACCGAAGCCGCTATTCCTCGCCGATTATCGGCCCTCATCGGCAGCGGCGAAAACGTCCACGGGGATCCGGAGCAAGTCTTGGCCTATATCCGGTCCCTGAGGGAAGACCGATAATGTGGGAACCCTTCCTTGGGCAGAGGCTCCATCTCGACACAAACATTCTCATATTCGCGGTAGAAGGCTTCAATCCATGGACGGCGGCACTTCACGATTTATTCGTAGCAATTGACGATCGCGCGATATACACGTTCACCTCTGAACTAACGCTTGCCGAAGTGCTGGCGAAACCTCTTGCGGCCGCGGCCGGCGATCTAATTGCCAAATACGATCAGATGCTTGCTGAAGACAGTATTATCGGTGTTGTTCCGATCGACCGTCCGATACTGCGAAGCTCCGCAGAACTTCAGGCCCAACTCGGTGTGAAGCTCGCCGACGCGATCCATTTGGCAACTGCGCAACAGGCGGCGTGCGATTTCGTTCTAACAAACGACGAACGACTGGCTCGAAAAATGGAATCGAAATTCAAATGGCTGAGCCTTGTCCACTTATCGGCCCCGCCGCAGTCCGCGTGAAGTCGGTGCCGGACATGACCACCGACCCCCTGCTCTCCATCCGCGACCTGTCCGTCGCCTTCCGCCACGGCGGGCGGGAGACGCTTGCCGTCGACCGCGTGTCGTTCGACATCGGCGAGGGCGAGACCTTGGCGCTGGTCGGCGAATCGGGTTCGGGAAAATCGGTCACCGCGCTCTCGATCCTCAAGCTCCTGCCCCATCCGGCGGCGCGGCATCCGTCGGGGTCGATCGCGTTCAAGGGCCGAGACCTGCTGCCGCTTTCCGAACGCGACATGCGGCGCGTGCGCGGCGATGACATCACCATCATCTTTCAGGAGCCGCTGAGCTCGCTCAATCCGCTGCATACGATCGAGAAGCAGATCGGCGAGATTTTGCTGCTGCATCGCGGGCTCACCGGCGCGGCCGCGCGCGCGCGCACCATCGAGGTGCTGGGTCAGGTCGGCATTCCCGATCCGCAAAGCCGGCTCAAGAGCTATCCGCATCAGCTGTCCGGCGGCCAGCGTCAGCGGGTGATGATCGCCATGGCGCTCGCCAACGAGCCGGATCTGCTCATCGCCGACGAGCCGACCACGGCGCTCGACGTCACCGTGCAGGCGCAGATCATCGCGTTGTTGAACGACATCCAGAAGCGGCTCGGCATGTCGCTTCTTTTTATCACCCACGATCTCGGCATCGTGCGCAAGATCGCGCAGAGAATCTGCGTGATGAAGGAAGGCCGCATCGTCGAGCAAGGCGAGGTCGAGCGCGTCTTTACGGCGCCGGCGCACGCTTACACGCGCGCGCTCCTCGCCGCCGAACCGAAGCCCGATCCGGCGCCGCCGCAACCCGGCGCGCCTTTGCTGCTGGAAGCCAACGACCTGAAGGTCTGGTTCCCGATCAGACGCGGGGTACTGCGCAAAACCGTCGGGCACATCAAGGCGGTCGACGGAGTGAGCCTCGCGTTGCGCAAGGGCGAGACGCTCGGCGTCGTCGGCGAATCGGGCTCGGGCAAGACGACGCTCGGGCTCGCGCTCCTGCGCCTCATCGCGTCGGAGGGGCCGATCGTGTTCATGGGCAACGCGCTGCAGGGGCTGCGCTTTAAGCAGATGCGGCCGTTCCGCCGCGACATGCAGATCGTATTCCAGGATCCCTACGGTTCGCTCTCGCCGCGGCTGTCCGTCGCCGACATCGTCAAGGAAGGGCTTGAGGTACACGCCCGGCACATGCCGGAGCGGGAGCGCGATGAGCGCGTCGTGCGCGCGCTCACCGATGTCGGGCTCGATCCGGAAACGCGCTTCCGCTTCCCCCACGAATTTTCCGGCGGGCAAAGGCAGCGCATCGCGGTGGCGCGCGTGATCGTGCTGGAGCCGACCTTCGTCGTGCTCGACGAGCCGACGAGCGCGCTCGACATGCTGATCCAGTCGCAGATAGTCGACCTTTTCCGCGATCTGCAGAGAAGGCGCAATCTCACTTATCTGTTCATCTCGCACGATTTGCGCGTGGTCGCGGCGCTGGCGAGCCGCCTATTGGTGATGCGCGCCGGCAAGGTGGTGGAGGCGGGCGACGCCGCCGAGCTGTTCCGCCATCCGCAGACCGAATACACGCGCGCGCTGTTCGCTGCGGCGTTCAATCTGGAGACGGTGCCAGCGGGCATTGTGGCGCAATGAAGAAGCTCCGCCGCAGCTTCCCCTCCGCCGTACTGGCGCTCGCGCTCGTCCACGCGTACGGCGGGCATAGCGTCGCCCAGCAGCGCGACCGCTCGATGCAATATGTATCGGAATATCCGCTCGTCGGCGACGATGGCCAGCGTGTGCCGAATCATACTGTCAAGCTGCCGGGACCGCTCGAAAGCTTGCCCGGCGTGGTGACGGTTGCAAATCCAAACGGCAAGACGACGCTCATTGAGTTCTACGATCTCAATTGCCCGTTCTGCCGCGTCGCCTCGGTCGATATCGGCGACTTGGCCGACACCGATTCGGAGCTCAAGCTCGTTCTCGTCCCCTATCCTATTCTGGGCGCTCCTTCGATTGCGGCGAGCCGGGTCGAGCTTGCCGTGGCAAAGCTCGGCACGCCACGGCAATTTTATGCCTTCCATCGCAAGATCTACGCGCAACGCGGCACGACCGATGGGCTGCGCGCATTTCAAGTCGCGCGCGAACTCGGCTTCGACGGGCGCGCGTTGGACGCCATTTCGGACAGCGACGACATCACGCAAACGATCAAGAACCACCTGGCTCTCGGCAACGCGCTGGGGCTCGCCGCCACGCCTGCCTTTATCATCGGCGGCGTCGCTATCCTCGGCTATCCGGGCCGCAACGCCTTGCAGGCGATCGTCGAGGCGGTAAACGCCTGCGGCAAGGTCATGTGCGAAGGCAGGCCGCCCATCTAAAATCCGAACAGCTTTGCGGGATTGTCCACCAGCATGAGTTGCCGCGTGCGCGCGTCGGGCGCGATCTCGGCGATGAGATCGACCAGTTCGCCGTCATTGGGCACGGCGTTGTGGTTGGGATGCGGCCAGTCGGTGCCCCAGACCACGCGCTCCGGTGCGTGCGCGGCGAGATTGCGGGCGAACGGCACGGCGTCGGCGTAACGGTATTTTTGTTTGCTGATGCGGTCGGTGCCGGACAGCTTGACCCAGACATTGCCGCGATCGAGCAGGCGGCGCAGCGCCGAGAACGCTTTGCCGTTCAGCCCCTCCTCGACATCGATTCGTCCGATATGGTCGATCACTACCGGCGCTTCGATCGAAGCGATGAAATCGTACTGCTCCAGGAGGCCGTGGCCGCCGAGATGCATGGCGATATGCCAGCCATGCGGCGCCACCAGTTCGATCACCTTGCGCATGTCGTCGCGCGACATCGGCGCGGCGAGATGCGAAAAGAAGAAATGCAGACGCACGCCGCGCACGCCCGCCTCATCGAGGCAATCGACTTCGACCTGCGGCGTCGTGGGCTGGATCAGCGCCACACCGCGATAGCGCCCCTCCCCGGCGGCAAGCATATCGACCAGCACCGCGTGGTCGCTGCCGTGGCACGTCGAATGAACGAATACGCCGCGTTCGAAACCGAGGAAGGCGTGCAGGCGGAATAAATCTTCCTTGGGCGCGTCCGCCGGCGTGAAGGTGCGGTTCGCCGCGTAGGGAAATTTCTTGTGCGGCCCGAACACGTGAAAATGCGAATCGCAGGCGAGCGGCGGCAGCGCGATGCGCGGTTTTTTCGGAATCGGGTCGGGCGGCGCAATGGTCGGAGTGAGATCGTCGGCGCGGATCGGCATTGGTTCAATCCTGGTTTTAAGGAAATTAATCGCTTCGCGCGGTCATGCCGCCATCGACGACGATTTCGGTGCCGGTGATGAAGCGCGCTTCGTCGGACGCCAGGAACAACACGGCGGCGGCGGTGTCGCGCCCGTCGCCCATAAAACCGAGCGGGATGCGCCCGACGCGCGATTTGAGCAAGGCCTCGACGTCGCCGCCGGTGCGTTGTTTGGCGAGGCGGGCCTCCACCATCGGCGTGTGCATCTGACCGGGAATTACCGTGTTCACGCGGATGCCATGCTTTGCGTATTGCACGGCGGTCACCCGCGAAAACTGAATGATCGCGGCCTTCGACGAGGCGTAGCCAATCTGCGGCGAGCCGGAATAGCTGATACCCGAGGTCGATGCCGTGTTGACGATGGCGCCGCCGCCCTGCTCGATCATGATCGGGATCGCGTGGCGGCAAGTGAGGAACACCGTTTTCAGATTGTACTCGATCTGGTTGTCCCAAATTTCTTCCGACAGCTCGGCGGCGCCGCCCGGGGCCGAGCCGCCGACATTGTTGACCAGGATGTCGAGGCGGCCGAAGGTCGTCCGGCACGCGTCTGTCATCGCGCGCACCTGCGCGTCGTCGGTGACGTCGCAGACATGGGTCGCGATCTCGCCGTCGTTGCCGACGCGCGCGACCGTCTCGGTCATGGCATCCGCATTCTTGTCGACGGCAAAAACCTTGGCGCCCTCGCGCGCGAACAAAACCGCGGCGGCGCGGCCATTGCCCCAGCCCGGGCCGACACAGCCGGCCCCGCTGATCAGCGCGACTTTTCCCGCAAGACGTCCGCTCATAAGGCGTTCCGCAAATCACTAAAACCGGACGGCATGTTAATTGAGCGCCCGCAACAGCGCCAGCGCGGCAATTCAATTGCCGTGGATGAAGCTAGAAATACGGGCGGCTGGCGTCGCGCCCGAGGTCGAGCTCCATGCGGCCGTAATGCGCGAAATTGGTTTCGACGTTCAGGCTGATATGCATGGACATGAAATGAATGTCCCGCCACGCCCGCTGGATCGGGTGAGATGTGACGAAGCCCGCGGTCCCGCTCAAGGCGACGAGCGTATCGATCGCTTCGACCGTCAATTCGCTGGCGCGGGTAAAGTCGCGGACCGAGCGCGCCAGAAGCTGCGGTGAATAATCCTGCGGTGCGTCGGTTACCTCCACCGCGCGGCGGACCAGCAGCTCGGCAGCATCGATATCGGCGGCGGCGCGCGCCATCCGCACCTGTACGGCGGTTTTTTCCGCAAGCGCGGTGCCGTCCTGGGCCTTTCGCGTCTTGGTCCATTCGCGGAAGACTTCGTAGGCGCCTTGCGCTGCGCCCAGCATCGGCGTCACGAACGAGATCGGCGCGTAGTAGAAGAACGGCGTATGAAAGACGATGCCGGAGTGGATGACGCCGCCCGGACCTTTGCCGTCGCGTAAATCCGTCAGGCGCAACACAAATCCGTTCGGCACGAATACATTGTCGGTGACGATGGTCTTGCTCCCGGTCGCCCGCATGCCGGCGGTAAACCACGTGTCGCGCACCGTGTATCCGCCGGGCGGGACCAGAAAGAACTTCCATTCGGGCGCCGGCCCGTCATGCGCCAGTCCGCCGAGCATGACCCACGAGCAATGGTCGACGCCACTGGCGAAGGGCGATCCCGCGCCCGAGATACGGTAGCCGCCCTCCATGGAGATGGCTTTCACGCTGGGCGCAAACGAGGCTGCGATCGGCACATCGAGACCGTCGGCCCATACCGCCTTCTGCGCGGCTTCCGGAAATAGCGCGATCAGGTGGGCGTGGTGGATGAGAAGCCCGGCGCACCAGCCGTGCGAGGCATCGGTCTTGCTGAGTTCGCGCGTGACATCGTACCAGGCGTCGAAGCCCAATCCGTAGCCGCCGATCCGCTCCGGCAGCAGAATGCGGGCGAGACCGGCGTCGAGCATTTCCTTCGCCGATTGAGGCGGAATTCGCCGCGCCGCCTCGGCCGCCTCGGCCCGCTCGGCGAAAAGCGGAGCCAGCGCGCGGGCCCGCGCCAAAATCTCTTGCCTCGTCACGCTCGACGCAGGCGCGGGCGCATCCGGCATTGCTTTGCTCCTATCGCTCCGCGGAATCCTGAAGCGGCGCGTGCGCCAGCCGCCGGCCGACCGGGAACAGTTGCAAGTCGTAGCGTTGGATCACCCAGCCCCAGATACCGGACGGCGCCTTGAGCATCACCGCAATGGCGATCGCGCCCATGAGCATCAGATAGTACGTGCCGTAATCGGCCAAAAGTTCGCGCAGCACGATGTAGATCAGCATGCCGATGAACGGTCCTTCCAGCGTGCCGATGCCGCCGATGACGACCATGAAGATCACCACTACGGTCCAATCGTTGACGCTGAACCCGGCCTCCGGCGAGATGCGGAGCTTTTGCAAAAATATCAGGCCGCCCACGAGCCCGGTGCACGCGGCGGTCGCGAGGTAGATGATGAACTTGGTGCGAAACGTATTGACGCCGACGCTCGCCGATGCCGGCTCGGAATCTCGGATCGCCGTCAACGCAAGCCCGTGGCGCGAGCGCAACAACAGATAGACGATGGCAAACACCGCCACCGATACGGCGAGCGACATCAGATACATAATCGCATCGCGAGCGTCGCGGTCGGGCGAGATCTGGCGCAAAATGGCGGGCGTGAGCGAGAAACCCGAACCCGCACCTAGCGCCGGGATGAGGCTCGCAAACAGCGCCAAAACTTCGGAAACGACCCAGGTGCCGACGGCAAAATACGCACCGCGAAGCCGAAACACCGCAAACGAAATTGGAATCGCCATCAGGCCCGCGAATGGCCCGGCAATGAGGAGCGCCATATAGACGTTCACATTCATCGGGCCGGTCAGATAGAAAAGTGCGTAGCCGCCCAGTCCCACATAAGCCTGTTGGCCGACCGACACGAGGCCGGCATAGCCGGCGAGCAGATTCCACAGCTGCGCAAGCGCGACGTAATAGGCCATTTCCCCGACCAGCCGCATGTCGCCAGCATCGCCCCACCAAGGCATGGCGACAAGCGCCGCAACAAGCAGCAACGCGAATACCGCGAAGATTCGGCTCGATTTTGTGCCGCGCTCGACCCGAACCGACTCCAGAGCTGCCTCCATGTCAGTCCCTCGTCCGTGGGAACAGCCCGCTCGGGCGGACGATCAGGATGGCGAGAAAGGCGAGGTGTCCGGCGAGAATTTGCCAGGTGGGATCCAGCGCTGCACCGATCGCCTGTGCGATGCCGAGCACAACGCCGCCGATTAGCGTGCCCCACATGCTGCCGAGCCCGCCGATGATCACCGCTTCGAAGGCGAGGATCAATCGGATTGGGCCCGCCAACGGAGCGAAGATCGTGCGGATGCCGAACAGAACCCCGGCGATTGCGGTGAAGATCATCGCAATCCCCAATGCCAGCGCATAGAGTTTGCGGTTGTCGATGCCCATCAGTTCGGCGGTGTCGGCATCGTCCGAAACGGCGCGAAAAGCGCGGCCAAGCCGCGTGCGGTAGAACAACAGCTGCAAGCAGGCGATCGCGAGTACCGCCACCGCGAAAACCACGAGCGGATAGATTCCGATATCGATGCCGCCGGGAAGGCGCAGGCTCGCAGTCTCGATCATGCCTTCCTGCAGTCGATGTTCGTAGGCGCCGAAGCCCTGCAACAACCCGTTCTGAATGATGATCGAAATGCCGAAGGTGACGAGAAGCGGCGGCAATAGCCCGCCGCTCAGAGTGAAGTTCAATAGTCCGCGTTGCAGCGCGTAGCCAAGTGCGAACATCGCCGGCACGACGATGACAAGGCTAACGAACGGATCGAGCCCGGTGCCCTGCGTGACGAGGAGCGCGACGTAGGCCGACAGCACGATGAGATCGCCGTGCGCGATGTTGACGAGCCGCATGATGCCGAATGACATCGACAGACCGATAGCGAACAGGGCATAGAATCCGCCGAGCAGGCCGCCCTGGATGAGGATGTTGAGCCATTCCATCCGCGCCGCCTAGAGGCCGAAGTAAGCCGCGGTAATTGCGGCGCGGTCAAAATCCTTGGTCGGCGCGGTCAGTGCGAGCCGGCCTTCCTGGAAACAATAGAAGCGCGCCGAAGCATCCAGCGCGCGGTTGATGTCCTGCTCGACGAGCACCACCGTCGTGCCCTCGGCGGCGATCTCGTCGAGACATTCGTAGATATCGCGGATGACCACCGGAGCGAGCCCCAACGACAGCTCATCGCAAAGCAAAAGGCGCGGATTCGACATCAAGCCCCGCCCCACCGCCGCCATTTGCTGCTGCCCGCCGGACAGCGCCGGCGCCGGCAGGTGCCGCAAATCGAACAACCGGGGAAACAGCTCATAGACGCGATTGAGAGTCCACGGCCCTTTGCGCTCGCTATGGGTGCCGAGCAGAAGGTTTTCCTCCACCGAAAGGCTCGGAAACAGCCGGCGGCCTTCGGGCACCATGGCGATTCCGAGCCGTACGATTTCGTGCGGTGTCTTGTCGCCGATCGGTCCCCCGTCGAACATCACGCTCTCGGGAGCGGTCGCGATGGCGCCGGCGACGGCGCGCAAAAACGTCGTCTTGCCGGCGCCGTTGGCGCCGATGATCGCCACCGTCTCGCCTTGCTCGACGTTGACGTTGATATCGAACAGCGCCTGGAAGTCGCCGTAGAAAGCGGACAGGCTTTGCGTCCGCAACAGCGTCATGACACCGGCATGCCCATGTAGACCTCACGCACGCGCGAATCCGCCATCACGTCGTGCGGTTCCCCTTGGGCAAGGATCCGTCCGAAATTCATCACGATCAGCCGGCTCGCCACCGAAAGGAGCGCGTGCACGATATGCTCGATCCAGACGATCGTGGTGCCGCGCGCGTGGATTTCCCTGATGGTCTTGACCAGATCGCCGCACTCGTAGTCGGTCAAGCCGCCGGCGATCTCGTCGAGGAGAAGCAGTTTCGGCTCGATCGCTAGCGCGCGCGCCAGCTCTAATCGCTTGCGCTGCAGCAGCGTCAGCGTGCGGGCGGGCATGTTGGCCTTGTCGTAAAGGCCGGTAACTTTGAGCACATCGCTGCAACGCCTGTAGCTCTCCCCCTCGGCGATGCCGCCGCCATAGATGGCCCCCACCAGCAGGTTCTCGAATACGCTCATATTCGTGAACGGATGCGGAATCTGATAGGAACGGCCGATCCCCAAACGCGACCGCGCGTGCGGCGCCATGGCCGTCATGTCCGCGCCCGCGAACACGATGCGGCCCCTGGTCGGCGCCACGTCGCCGGCGATCAAATTGAACAAAGTCGTTTTACCGGCGCCGTTGGGACCGATCACAGCCAATGCTTCGCCGCTTTCGACGGCGACGTTGACGCCGTCCACGGCTTTAAGCGCGCCGTAGAACTTGGAAAGGTTGTCAAGCTGAAGGAGGACCGTCATGAACGACTTTTGCAGGCGGCCCTTCCCCCTCCTCTTCGATTCCCCGCTATGAAGGAGGAAAGGAGGGGGCGGCCATTGTCCGCCTTACCCCGCGAAGGTGTCAGGAATATTGAATCGCGGTGAATGGTCTGTCGAGCGGGATCTGCGGCGCAGGTTTGTTGAACACGATGTTCAAGTCGTACTTCCACTTCGTACCCTTTTCCCACTGCCCGCCGACGACCGGCGTCGTGCACACGTTCGGCACCGGATTGGTCGGGCCGCCCTTCCAGGTGATGTGACCGACGATCGAATCGTAATTGGTCTGCGCGATCGCGTCGCGGATCGAGGCCGCATCGAGCTTCTTGGCGCGCTTGAGCGCGTCGATCGCGACTTCGAGGTTGGCGTGCTTGAAGCCGAGCGGCTGGGTCCATTGTTTGCCGCTCGCTTTCTCGTACGCATCGCAATATTGCTGCGCCGTCTGGCCGATAAGACTCGACTTGAATGGGTGATGGTGCGACCACCACACCTCGGTCGACGTGCCGGCGCCACGGTCGCCCAATGCCTCGACGGCGGTGGGAAACAACAGCGCCTTCGGCGGCGTCATGATCTTCGGCCGGTAACCCTGCTGCGCGCATTGCGTCCAGAATATCGCGAATTGCGGCGGGTTGAAAATGCCGCAGGCGATGTCGCAATTGAACTTCTTCAGTTGGGCGATCTGCGCCGTGAAGTCGTCGGACAGCGGCGGATAAAGCCCCAGATAATGCACGTTAAAACCGTGGCTCCTGATGGTGGCCGGCAGCCCGTGCACCGGGTCGCTGGCCGCGACGCCGTCGGGGTCGTTGGTCAGCATCACGCCAACGGTCTTGTTGGTCGGCAGCGTCAGCCACATTTCGGCGAAGGTGTTGGCGACCATATCGAAGCCCCAGAAGAAGTGATAGGTCCACTCGAAGCCCTTCTTCGGATCGCCCTTGCGGCCGAAAAACCAAGCCTGCCACGGGTCGTCCGAGGTGACGCAGGGCACGCCGTTCAGCTCGCATTGGTCGGCCACCGGATTGGTCGTGTCCGAGGTCGACGAGGCCACCATGATGTCGACCCGGTCGTTATTGATCAGATCGGCCGCCACGTCCGACGCGCGGTTCGGATTCGATTGGCTGTCCCTGTTGAGGATCTGGACGGGGTGCTTCTCGCCGGCGACGACGATGCCGTCGCCGAGGAACTTGCTGACTTCCTCGGCAACCCACTTCGAAGGCTCGCCGAAAGCGGCGATCGGGCCGGTTTCCGGGGTAATCATGCCGATTTTGATGGGGCGCGCGGCCGCGCGCGAGGATTGAAACATCCACGGCGACGCAATGGCGGCGGCGCCACCGCCCGCGATCAGCTTGACGAGCTTGCGGCGCCGGCGGTCGACCTTCGCGCTGCGCCCGGCCGTCGGTTTTGCCGGTTCTATCTTCATATCGAGTTCTCCCTGATCACAAATATTGGCCCACTTGGGTGCGCCGGTTGGATCGGCCCCCCATCATCGCAGAGCGGGCACGGCTACGCTATCGTTTTATCGAAGGAAACGCGCACGAGCAGGCTGCCTGCTTCTATCTACCGCCACAGATCCCGGCTTGCGAGCCTAGCGCCCTCGGCCAGCGCCTCGAGCTTTGCCCAGGCGATTTGCGGATGGATGCGGCCGCCGAGTCCGCAATCGGTTCCGGCGATGACGTTTTCCCGGCCGACCACGCCCGCGTAGCGCACGATGCGGTCGGCGACGACCTGCGGGTGCTCGACGATGTTGGTGGCGTGGCTGACGACGCCGGGGATGAGCAGCTTGCCCTCGGGTAGCTTTACCTCTTGCCACACGCGCCATTCGTGTTCGTGGCGCACATTGCCGGCTTCCACCGAATAGGCGCCGGCATTGACGGCGAGCACGAGGTCGACGATGTCCGCCAATGGAATGTCGGTGGTATGCGGGCCATGCCAGCTGCCCCAGCAGATATGATAGCGGATGCGCTCGGGCGGCAGGCCGCGCAGCGCGTGATTGAGCGCCTCGATGCGCACGCGCTCGAATTTCTTGAACTCGGCCAGCGGCGGCACCGGATTGATCATGTCCCAATTGTCCGGCAGGCTCGGGTCGTCGATCTGCAGCACGATACCGGCGTCGACGATCGCCTTGTATTCCTCGCGCATCGCCTCGGCGGCGGCGAAGACGAATTCCTCCTCGGTCTTGTAAAAAAGGTCCTCGCCACGGGCGAAGCTGCCGGGCCCGATCGAACACATGAAGCCCTCTTCGACAGCGGCGGCGGCGAGCGCGTTTCTCAGATTGGCGATGTCGGCTGCGATCGCCGCATGCCCGACATATCCGATCGGCGCGGTGCAGACCGGACGCCGCGTGCGCCGCCGGGCCGCGCTGCCCATGAGGCTGCCGCTCGATTCAGGATCCCGATAAAACTCGCCGAATTTTTGCCAATCGCGGCGATTGGCGAACGAAGTGAGCGCAAGCTCTGCGACGCTCGATTTTTTGTGCGCGGATTCGGGCACCGTCTCGGCCGGGGCAAATCCCTGCATCCGGGCGAAGGCGTAATTCCACCACACCCCGTAATCGTAATTCGCCGCCATCGGCTTGCCGAACTCGCCGTCGTCGGGAATATCGATGCCGAGCTCGCGCTGCTTGCGCACCACGCCGGCCACGGAAGCGGCGAGACATTGCGCATAGGCGGCGGCGTCCTTGCTTTCCCCCGCCGCACGCGCGCGATTGAACGCGATGAGGTCCGCCGGCCGCGACAGGCTTCCGGCATGAGTGGTCAAAATGCGATCCTTGCTGCTTTTCATTGCTCTCTTCCCCCTCAAACGCCTCTCGACCGGCTCGCAGCGGAGATGTATTGCGTGCGGAATAATGCTATTCTAGCCGGCAATAACGATCCAGACAGGGAGGATGCAAATGGGACGGCTCATGACGCTTGCAGCCGCGTCGATCGCGGTCAGCTTGCAGATCAGCGGCAGCGCCGCGGCGCAACACGTCTATCCGACGCGAACGGTCCATTTCATTGTGCCCTACGGCGCCGCCAGCGCCTCGGACATCACCGCCCGGTTGTTCGCCGATCGCTTGTCCGCGCGCTGGGGCAAGCCAGTGGTGGTTGAAAATCGCCCTGGCGGCGACGGTCTCGTTGCGCTGAACGCTTTTGTCGGCGCCCATGACGCCCACACGCTGTTCATGGGGCCGGCCGGGACATTCGAGGTGCTGCCCTATGACCAGGACACGATGCCGTTCGACGCAAACCGCGATTTGGTGCCGATCGTGTGCATCTCCCAGGTCGTGCTGGCCATCTCGGTCCCGACCTCGCTGCACGTCGACACGCTCGATCAGCTGGTGAAGCTGGCGCGGGCGCAACCGGGAAAACTCAACGCGTCTGCCGCCAGCGGCATCTCCAATTTCTTGTTATTCGGCTTTATCAAGAAGCTGGGCCTGAAGATCGTCAATGTGCCCTATCGCGACATCATGCAGGCGCCGGCCGATCTCGCCGCGGGACGCATTCAGGTGCTGGCGACGTCGCTCGCGGTGGTCCAGCCGCTGGCGCAGGCCGGTCGCATCAAGATATTGGCAGTGACCAGTACGCAACGCGCCCCAAGCGCGCCGGACGTTCCGACCGCGCAACAGGCCGGCTACCCGGCACTGACATTCGAGAGTCTGTTCGGCCTGTTCGGCCCGCGCGCCATGCCGGACGACGTGCGTAAGAAGATTGCCGCCGACATCCGCGATGTCGCCAACACCGATCCGACCATCGGCAAGCGGCTCGGCGACATCGGCACGATTCTGTCGCTCCGCGGGCCGTCCGAATTCACCGCCAGCGTCGATCAGCAACGCGTCAAGATCGCCGCAATCGCCAAAACGCTGGGACTGAAAGCGGCGAAGTAGAACTTCACCCGGCTTGGCGTCGGACAGAATTCGACGCCGTAGAATCGGCCGCGCGCATCCGCTGGTCCCGGCGAGCCGCCGGCGGTCGCTCGGCGAGCCCCGGCGGGTCGCCCGCCGACGCTCCTGCGCCCGCCGTGCGAGCTTCCAAGGGTGCGAGTCCGCCGTAGCGCAGAGGCGGAAGCGCATGGCGCGAAGGCGGAAATCGGGGACCAAATAAGTTCACTGCAACGTCAAAGCACCCGGTCCGGATTACCCCTTGCGCGGGAATGCGCGGAATAATTTCGAATTTTCCGCTTCTGCCCGCTATGATCGCGCGTCCGCTGCATGAAACAGGCATGGTATGGGCGCCCGCGACCTACTTGAACCGATCGAACAAGCAAGCCGCGAGACGCTGCGCGACTTGCAGCTCGAACGGCTGAAAAAGACTCTTTATTCGGCGTACGAGCGCATTCCGCATTACCGGAAAAAATTCGCAGCCGCCGGCGTGCATCCCGACGACCTGAAAGACTTATCGGATCTCACCAAATTCCCGTTCACCAGCAAGGACGACCTGCGGCAGAATTATCCGTTCGGCATGTTCGCGGTGCCGATGGCCGGCATCGTGCGCGTGCATGCATCCAGCGGCACCACCGGCAAGCCGACCGCGGTCGGCTACACGCAAAGCGACATCGACACCTGGTCCTTGCTCATGGCGCGCTCGATCCGCGCCGGCGGCGGACGCTCCACCGACAAGATTCACGTCGCCTACGGCTACGGCCTGTTCACCGGCGGGCTTGGCGCGCATTACGGCGGCGAATTTTTGGGCGCGACCGTAATCCCGGTCGGTGGCGGCTTCACCGAGCGGCAGGTTCAGCTCATCGTCGATTTTCGTCCCGACATCATCATGGTGACGCCGTCCTACATGCTCGCCATCGCCGACGAGTTCGAGCGCCAGGGATTTGCCGCGAGCGATTGCAGCCTGCGCATCGGCATTTTCGGCGCCGAACCGTGGACCGAAAGCATGCGCGCGGAAATCGAACGGCGCATGGGCCTCCAAGCGCTCGATCACTACGGTCTTTCGGAACTCATCGGTCCGGGCGTCGCCCAGGAATGCGCCGAGAGCCGGGACGGGCTGACCCTGTGGGAGGATCATTTTTTCCCGGAAATCATCGATCCTGACAGCGGCAGCGTCATGCCCGACGGCGAATCGGGCGAATTGGTGCTCACCTCGCTCACCAAGGAAGCGATGCCGGTGATCCGCTATCGCACGCGCGACCTGACGCGACTGTTGCCGCCGACCACGCGTCCCATGCGCCGCATCGAGCGCCTCAAGGGCCGCTCCGACGACATGCTGATCATCCGCGGCGTCAACGTCTTTCCCTCGCAGATCGAGGCCGTGCTCGGCCGCGAGCCGCAGCTCGCGCCGCATTACCTGTTGGAAGTGCGCCGGCCGCACAGCCTCGACGAGCTCGATGTCCTGGTTGAGATGCGGGGCGAGCTCTCCGGCAAATTGAGCGCCGAGGAAAATGCGGCGCTGACGCAAAAAGCCCAACACCTGATCAAGGCCTATGTGGGCGTCACCGCGACGGTGCGCGTGCTGGAGCCGGGAACGATCGAGCGCTCGCAGGGCAAGGCCAAGCGGGTCATCGACCGTCGGCCCAAGAGCTGAACATGCCGACCGAATTCTTTAGGAAAGGAGCGGCGCGATGACGATTGATGCCGCCACGGCCGCACGTTGCCTGCGACCGGCTGGCCTTGACGAGAAAGCCGTGGCCGAGTGGCTCGCCGCCGCGCCGCGCGAAGCGAAGGACTTTGCTCACGATCGCAGCCGCTACGCGCATTTTTGGAAAAGATGCGACGATCTCGTTCGCCGCCTGCCGCACAAGCCAAAACGCAGCCGCGCCGACGCCGATGCGGCGCACTTTATCTTCAGCGCCGCCCGCGAGCAACGCGAGCGCTTTCTCGCCGCGCATGCGCAGGCGCTTTACGACGAGCTGACGCGCAACCGCTCGCGCTTCGTCCGGTTGGAGGAATTGGTCTTTGCCGCCGCGACGGCGGTACCGGGTCTCACGCCGACAGCGGCTCACATCGCCGCCGAAAGCGGTCTCTTGCAATGCGACAAGGACGGCATCGAGATCGATCAAGGCATCTTCCTCGCCCACGTGCTCGCCGGCGAAACCGCCGGCCGTCATCTGTGCCATGCCATGCTGTTGCCGCGCCTGGAAACCGCGGAGCTTTTAAAACAACTGGAAACCGAAGGCAGCGCCGATCTCGGCGCGGCAACCGTCGAGCGCCGCGGTAAGGCGACGTTCGTGACCGCCAAGAACCCGCGCTTTCTCAATGCCGAAGATAATACGACCATCGACGCCATGGAGATCGCCGTCGACCTCGCGATTTTGGACGGCGCGACCGACATCGCGGTGCTGCGCGGCGGCGAGGTCGAGCACGCCAAATATCGCGGCCGCCGGCTGTTCGGCGCCGGCATCAATCTGACGCATCTTTACCACGGCCGGATTCCGTTCCTCTGGTTCCTCAAGCGCGATCTCGGCTTCGTTCATAAATTCTTTCGCGGCGTAGCGCGGCCCGAAGCCTTGCCCGACGACGTGCACGGCAGCGGCATCGAAAAACCCTGGATCGCGGCGGTCGACGGCTTTGCCATCGGCGGCCATTGCCAGATTCTATTGACCATGGATTACGTCCTCGCGGCCAACGACGCATTCATGACGCTGCCGGCGCGCAAGGAAGGCATCATTCCCGGCGCTGCGAATTTGCGCCTGCCGCGCTTCACCGGCGACCGCATCGCCCGGCAGGCCATTCAATACGAGCGCAGGCTCGTCTGCGACAGCGTGGAAGGCCGGCTGATTTGCGACGAGATCGCCGCCGCCGCCGATATGGATCGCGCGCTCGATCGCGTGATCGCCGGCCTAACCAGTTCCGGCGCGGTCAGCGCCACCTCAAACCGCCGCGCGCTGCGCATCGGCGAAGAGCCGCTCGATCTCTTTCGCCGATATTTCTCCGCCTATGCGCGCGATCAGGCCTATTGCCACTTCAGTCCCGCGCTCATCGCCAACCTCGAGCGCGAATGGAACGCGCATAACAGAAAGATATAAAGACATGAAGTCCGCGCCTCTCCTAGAACGTAAACAGGACGGACGTGTACCAATTGAGACGATCCGTCTCATCGGCATTCTGGGATGCCGCGCCCTCGATAGGCCGGAACGCGATTGTGGCCGTTGGGATTGCAGCGAATGCCGGCGTCGAGCCACGTCGTGCTGTAATCGACTAAGTAACGCGTCGCGCGGACGCATTCCGCCGTTAGATTGGGAATTTGTATAGTCTCGGAAAGATCGGCGTATGGTCCATTCCGCCATATTGCTCCACGACAATGCCATGTCGGCTGGACGCGCCTACAGGTCAGCGTTCGTCTCACCCGACAGCAAATTCAGGAGCATATTCATGAGATTTCGGAAAACCGTCCTCGGCCTTGGTCTTGCGATGTCCGTCAGCGTCACAGGTGCTGCGCTTCCTACCTTCGCCGCGAGCAAGACAGACGCGCAACCCAAGATTACCATGTCTCAGGCGCGGGCGATCGCGGTGAAGACTTTTCCCGGCACGATCATGAAGGCGGAACTGGAGCACGAAGGCGGCGGCCTGCGCTATTCCTTCGATATGCGCCGGGGCAAGCAATGGCGGGAAGTTGGGGTGGATGCAATGACCGGCCATATCGTCGAGAACAGCCCCGAGCGCCCTAATCCTAAGGATTAGCCGTTCGGTACTGTAAAGGCGAATCTCCATCTCTATATTCGACCACGGGAACTCGGCGGGGATTGTCGATGAAGGTCCTGGTGATCGAAGATGATCCGGAAATGGCCGCCTACATCAAGGGCGGCCTTGCCCAACGCGATCACGTCGTAGACCACGCCAGCGAAGGCAGAGCGGGCCTGCTCCTCGCCGCTGGCGGCGACTACGACGTGGCGATCGTCGATCGCATGTTGCCTGGTCTTGACGGTCTCGCGCTGGTGAAAACGCTGCGCGGCGCCGGCGTGGGCATACCGGTACTCTTCCTGACGACCATGGCAGGCATTGATGACCGCGTCGAGGGTCTCAACGCCGGCGGAGATGATTACCTTGCAAAGCCTTTTGCGTTTTCCGAGCTGTTGGCGCGGATCAACGCGCTTGCGCGTCGGCCGGCGATGGCGGCAGCCGAAACGATTTTGCGTGTCGCCGATCTCGAAATCGATCTGCTCAAGCGCAGCGTCAAGCGAAACGGCCGCTTCATCGAGTTGCAGCCGCGCGAGTTTACCCTTTTGGAATGTCTGGCGCGGCATGCGGGACAAGTGGTGACTCGAACCATGCTACTGGAGCAGGTTTGGGATTTTCATTTCGATCCCAAAACCAATATCGTAGAGACGCATGTGAGCCGGCTCCGCGCCAAGATGGATCGGGACTTTGACGTTGAACTGATCCAAACGATTCGCGGCTCGGGGTATTCGCTCCGTGCGCCTGAATAACATTTTCCGAACTGCAACCTTTCGGCTGGCGTCCCTTTACGTCCTGCTGTTTGCGACCTCGGTTGCCGTTTTGGGCGTCGTTGCGTACTTAATTATTTCCACGGCGCTGGAGCGGGGACTCGACGCGCGGATCGCGCGCGAAATGGCGTCGCTCCAGGCGGCGTATCGGTCGGGTGGCCTGGCCGGTCTGCAGGCGCAGGTGAACGCGCACCTGCGCAACCATCCCGGAGGTACGCTGAGTTATTTGGTCGTCGACGACAAAGGCCATCGGCTTGCAGGCGATTTGTCGCACGTGCCGGCCCAGATCGGCTGGTCCAATGTTGAGATTAAGGAAAGCGATGACGACATCGGTGACCTTCGCGTGTTCACCTCCTCGATCGGCGCCGACGGACGCGTCGCAGTCGCGGCGGATCGCGAGGATGTCGAGGAAGTGGAAGGCTACATTCTTGACGGCTTCGTCTCCGCGTTCGGCGCAGTCATCGTCTTAGGCATCGCCGGCGGCATTGCCCTGTCGTTGGCGTTTCTTAAGCGCATCGAATCGATCAGAGCCACGGCGGAAGCGATAGGCGCGGGTGATTTCTCGCGGCGCGTCCCAGTTCGAGGCACCGGCGATGATCTCGACCGGTTATCCGAGACCTTTAACCGCATGCTCGACCGCACTGCGGAGTTGATGGACAGTCTACAGCAGGTCTCGGCCGCTATCGCCCATGACCTGAAGGCTCCGCTCACGCGGTTGCGCCGGCGGTTGGAGCTCGCTTGCTCCGACACACGCTCGTTGCAGGCCAACGACGCTCTGATCGAGCCGGCGAAAGAGAGCATTGACGGCATTCTCGCCACCTTCGACGCTCTGCTGCGCATTGCGCAAATTGAGGCGCGGACACGCCGCTCCGGATTTCGTGAATTTAATCTGAGCGATGTGTTCATGACCGTGATCGACGCTTTCGCGCCGTCCGCTGAGGAGGCCGGAAAATGCCTCACGTCACGGGTTGCACCGAATGTCAGCATCGCCGGTGATCGGGAGCTTCTTACTCAGATGCTCGCCAATCTTGTCGAAAACGCCATTCGTCACACCCCCGCCGGGACGGTCATAGCGGTCTCGCTCAGCAGGGAGCGCAATGGAATCGTCGCTGCGGTCGCGGACAACGGTCCCGGCGTAGCGCAGAGTGAGCGAGGGCGGATATTTCAGCGTCTCCATCGGCTGGAGCAAAGCCGATCGACCCCGGGCAGCGGGCTTGGACTTAGCCTTGTCAAAGCCGTCGCCGACCTCCATGGCATCGCGCTCGAAGTTCTGGATGCCCATCCGGGGCTTCAAGTCGTTATGAAGTTCCCGACGTAACAGGATGTAGCCGAGAAAGCAGCCAGGTTGAGCGCAGCAGGTCAGCGGCTGATGCCCGGGCTGGCTTCCATCCGGCCAGTTGCGCATCCAGTTCGAACACGTCAACTTACGGAGCCGCCTGGAACGTCGCTGCTCTGAGTGGGGCGCATCTTGTACAAGAGCTTTCGTTCGTCGCGTTGCAATCTGCTCCCTCCGGGAGCCCTGCGCGTGTATGGCCCCGGTTCAGGCGGCCGGTTGGCCCCGCCTCGTGCCGGTGGCCTTCGTTTCATCCGGTCTTTCGCAGCGAGTTCACTTGCCGCTGTCGTTGCTGGCGCGGCCATGGCGGGGCTAGCGGGTTGTGCGAGCTACCAAGCGTTACCGCTGCCGCAGCGCACTGACTTGGCGACAAGTTTGACTGGTCTCGACGCTAGCGTCCCGGCAGCAGGAGCCGGATATGCAAACCGCAGGCTCGACATCGAGCGTCCCCTCACGATCGACCAGATCGGGGTTTTGGCAATTCTCAATGATCCCGATCTGAAATCGGAGCGCGGCACGATCGATGTGGCGCGGGCTGGCCTTGTGCAAGCAACGCTTCTGCCGAACCCGGTCGCGAATGCCAGTTACGGGGCGCTAATCAGCGGCCCAGGCACGACCTCGTCGTTTTCTGCCTCATTCTCGCAAGATATCGCAGCCATTGTGACTCAAGGCGCCCGAGTCGAATCGGCCGAGGCCCATCTTTATCAGGTCGACGCCGATCAGCTGTGGCGCGAATGGCAAGTGGCGCAGAAGGCGCGGCAACTCGCCCTCGACATATATTCAGCCGACATTTCCGTCCGCCTTACTCGGCGCGAACAGCAGCTCCTCTCGCAAGAGCTTGAGCAAGTGAGAAAGGCAATCGCCGCCGGCAACTTGACGCTGGCCGCTCTCGCGCCGCTTGCGGCGGCAGCGGCTGCTGCGGAACAATCGCTTGTGACATTGCGGCTCGGCCAGCTCAAAAATTGGCAGGCTCTCGACGGTCTGCTCGGCCTCGATCCGAGTGTGCGCTTTGCAATTGCGCGTCCCATATTGGAACCGGTGCCGAGCGACATTGCGTCGTTGATTGCGGACCTGCCCGAGCGCCGCCCCGATCTTGCCGCCTTGCGTCTTGGCTATCGCTCGGCAGAGGAGGATGTACGGGCAGCCATTTTGGGCCAGTTTCCGGCCCTGACGCTGGGCAGCTCGTACAGCAAGGACACGTCGGACATAGTGACCGCCGGCCCAGCTTTCACCTTCGCGTTGCCGGTGTTCGATCGCAATCAAGGGCAGATTGCCAAGACGCTGGCGTCTCGTCTGCTACTTCGCGCGCAATTTCAGGCCAGCCTCGATCGCGCGGTCGCCAACACCCGTGCACTCGTCGCTCAAATCGATCAATTATCGGCGGATCTCGCTGTGGCCCGCCGGGCCGCCGCCGCAGCGCGCTCGCTGGCCGCAACGGCCCGCCAAGCCTATTCCCAGAACAATCTCGATCAGCGAACCTTGACCGATTACGAAACAACTGCGCTGGAGCGGGCACTCCAGGTGGTCGCGATTGAACGACAAATCAACGAAGACAAGATATTTCTTGAGGTCGAACTTGGCTTGGGTCTGCCCAGAACGCGGATCGCTCTCGGCGAGAGGGCTCCCCTATGAATCGCGGTCTCATCGGTGCGGCCTTATGGTTTATCTTTGCTACCGTTCTGGTCGCTGCTGCGCCGGCCGCTATCGGGCGCGCGGAAAGCAACGATGGGCCCAGCGTCCTTGTGCATTTGGCCAAATTAAAGAAAGGCGGCCTGCCGCGCATCGTTACCGTCTTTGGCAGGGTAGAAGCGAGCGCGGGCATGCGACAGGCCATCATGGCGCCGGTCACGGCTGTCGTTGACGCAATATTCGTAAAGCCGGGGGAACAAGTAGCCGCGGGCGCGCCGCTGATCCGCCTCGGCCCGAGCCCGGGGACCGCCGCTGCATACAAAAAGGCGCGCTCTGCCCTTAAGAACGCCCGTGACCTCGTACAGCGCACCCAAACACTGCTCGCCCAGCACCTAGCCACCAACCAGCAGCTTACCGACGCCCAAAAATCCGCATCCGACGCGGAGGCTTCACTCACAGCGCTCGTGGCCGAGGGTGCGGGCAAGCCGCAAACCCTGACAGCTCCCTCCGACGCGATCGTTACAATCGTTTCGACGACTTCAGGTACTATCGTCAATCAAGGTGCGGCACTGGTCGAGCTGGCGCAAGCGAACGGGCTTGTTCTCCATGCGGGAATCGTACCCGAGCGCGCCACGGAAATTCATAAGGGCGACCTTGCAAAGATTACATTCCTTGGCGGAAAGGATTCTAGGGAGGGCACCGTCCTGTCGCGCGGGTCGATCGTGGATGCGCAAACTGGCCTGGTGCCGGTCGATATTGGCTTGCCGAATGGAAACGTCCTCCCCGGCCAAATGGCAGACGCAAAAATCGTCACTGGCACAGTAGAAGGCTATGTCGTGCCTCATGAAGCGGTTCTGGTAAACGACAGCGGCGCCCCCTATGTCGTGCAGGCGTCAAATATGATTGCTCATGAGGTTCCGGTCAAAATTCTCCTCAGCGCCGGACCGAACGATGTAGTGTCGGGTGCGCTCGACCCCAAGGCCTCGCTCGTTCTTGCCGGCAATTATCAGCTTCACAACGGGATGAAGATACGGGTCGCAGACCCGAATGGATCAGGCGGCAAATGAGCTACGTCGCTTGGATCGAGTATCACCGCCGCTCGCTCATCTTCGTCGCCTTTGCGCTCGCGCTTGCCGGGGCTTACGCCGGAATCACGCTGCCGGTCGAGCTGTTCCCGATTGTCTCCTTCCCGCGCCTGAGGATCGTAGTCGACAGCGGCACCATGCCGGCAAAACAGATGCTGGTCGAGGTGACGGAGCCGCTCGAAGAGGTGGCGCGCGCCGTACCCGGCGCAATTAATGTCACCTCCAGGACGTCGCGCGGCTCGGCAGAAATGTTTGTGGATTTCCCGTGGGGAACCAATATGGCGCAGGCGCTCCTGAGCGTCGACGCCGGCTTCGCCCAGGCGCTGCCCAACCTGCCGCCCGGCACGAAATACGACGCGATTCGGGTAAGCCCGACCGCGATCGCGCCGTTCCTTTCCTACGCGCTGATCTCGAAGACGGTACCGACGGCCGAGCTGCGCCGGCTTGCGCAATATCAGATTGCGCCGCTGGTGACCGGGATCGAGGGCGTAAGGCGAGTGGGCGTCCTCGGCGGGCAGACGCCGGAAGTCCAGGTTGCCGTCGATCCGGCGAAAATCCAACAATATGGGCTGACCATAGCCGACGTCACCAAGGCGATCGCCGCGACGAATACCGTAAAGGTCGTTGGGCGGCTCGAAGACAATGACCTGCTTTACCTCGTCGTCAGCAATAACGCTTTTGACTCGGTCGATGCGGTCAGCAATGTCGAGTTGCGCAACAACGCCGGCGGGATCGTCCGCTTGTCCGACATCGCCAAGGTAGCGATGGGAGCGGTGCCGCAATGGCTCCTCGTCGACGTTAACGGACAGCCCGCGGTCACGTTCGACGTGTTTCAACAGGATCGCGCCAACTCGCTGGTACTATCGCGCGAGATCGATCGCAGGCTTGCCGCCTTTATGAAGACGCAGCCGAAATCGATCGAGTTTTACAAATGGTACGACCAGACCCAGCTCGTCCGCTCTTCGATTTCCGCCCTGGAAGAGGCGATCGGCATCGGGCTTGTCTTTGCTTCGATTGTAATCTTGGCGTTTCTGCGCAACTGGCGGGTCGCACTCACGGCCATGATCGTCGTGCCGCTTTCCATATCGATAACCGTGCTTGTACTTTCAGTATTGGGGATGACATTCGACATTATGACGCTGGGTGGCATTGCCGCCGCGATCGGCCTCCTGATCGACGATGTCATAGTCATGATCGAACACATTGCACGCCGCGCCGGCGTGCCCGGCCTGGACCAGCCCCATACGATCGTTTTGTTGGCGGCGCGCGAGTTTTTCTCGCCGCTCCTCGGATCGAGCCTCGCCACGATCGTCATTTTCCTGCCGCTGGCCTTTTTGTCCGGCGTCACCGGCGCCTTTTTCAAGTTCCTGGCGCTGACGATGGCGTCGGCGCTCGTTATTTCCTTTTTGCTCACGGCGTTTACCGTGCCGCTCTTGGCGCGCGGTATTATCGATTTCGCGCGATGGGACGATCCGCAGCATGGGCGCGAAGGCTGGCTGCGGCGCGCGCACGGCAAAGCGCTGGGCCGTTTGACCGCGCGGCCGTGGTTGGTCGGGATCGCGGTAGTCGTTCTGGCCGGCGCGGGTTATTTCGCCTATCGTCATGTAGGCACCGGATTTATGCCGCGGATGGATGAGGGCAGCCTCGTCATCGACTATCAATCGGCTTCCGGAACCTCGCTTACTGAGACCAATCGCGAGCTTGGACAAATCGAGGGAATCCTCAAGAACGATCGATATGTCGACACCTATTCGCGCCGCACGGGAGCCGGCTTCGGCGGCGATTTCGTTGAGAGCTATCAGGGCGACTTCGTCATCCGCCTGGTCGATCCTTCCCGCCGCCCCCCTATCTGGACGGTGATGGACGAGCTGACCCAGAAGATCACCAACGTGGTGCCGGGTGTCGCCTTCGACACCCATCAACTGCTTGGCGATATGATCGGCGACATGGTCGGTCGCCGGCAGCCCATCGTTGTTGAACTCAACGCCAAGGACCCTACAATTCTTCCGCAGGCCGCCGCCAAAGTGGCGCAGGCGATTGCCAAAGTGCCGGGTGTCGAGCCGGCTTCGGTAAACAATGGCGTGATCCCGGCAGGCGATGCACTGGACATTCGCGTTGAACCTGCGGCAGCAGCGATGGCGGGAATAACGCCTGCCGAGGTGGAGGCGCAGCTCTATCATTATCTCCATGGAGCAGTCGTCACGAGCTATCTCGGCAACGTGCAGCCGGTTGGTGTACGGCTATGGCTCGACCCTCCGGGTGGCGGCGGGATTTACCAGGACCAACTGAAGGCGCTGCTGATCCGGGCGCCCAATGGCCACGTCTTTCCGCTCGACACAGTTGCCCATGTCAGCTTCGTCGCCGGCCAACCGGAAATTACCAGGGACAATCTGGCGCAGATTGTTGCCGTGACCGCGCAGATCGGCGGCGGCCACGATTTGGGCTCGACGGCTGCCGCAGTCGACGCCGTTGTCGCCAAACCCGGCTTTCTTCCCGATGGCGTCTATTATCGGATTGGCGGCGCCTATAAGCAGCAACAGCTCGCGGTCCACGGCATGATCAAGGTATTCGCTGCCGCCATTATCGGCGAAGCCATTCTTCTGCTGTTCCTTTACGAGAGCTTTTCATTGCCCGTCATCATCATTCTGAGTTCGTTGATCTCGACGAGCGCTGTCTTTTTTGGATTGTGGGCGACCGGCGTCGAGCTCAACATCACAGCAATGATGGGCATGGTCATGATCGTCGGCATCGCCACCGAGATGGCCATTTTTCTGGTTTCAGAATATCAAGCGCTCGCGAAAGAGATGCCACCGCGGGAGGCGCTGCGTGAAGCGGCGCTCAATCGGATGCGGCCCATCGCGATGAGCACCCTCGCAATGATCCTGGCGCTTCTTCCGCTTGGGGCGGCGATCAGCGGATCGGGCGATCAAATGCTGCAGCCCCTCGCGATCGCAATCATTGCGGGGATTATCGTCCAATTGCCTCTCGTTCTGCTGGCGATGCCGGTCGTGATTGGGCTGACGATCCGGCGATGATAGCTTGCCCGATGCGATGCGGCGGGCTAGTTTTTCAGCCCCGCATTGGCCTTGCTCGCCCTCGCCTATTACCGGACGAACGTCTTGCGGGTGTTTTTGTTCTGGGCGGCCGTCATCCTGACGCGGCCGCTCGGCGCCACCGTCGGCGACTTTCTCGACAAGCCCGTTCACGACGGCGGAATGGCGTTGAGCCGCCCGATCGCCTCGGCGGTCATCGCCGCCTTCATCGCCGCGTGCCTGCTCATTCTTCCGCAGCGCGCGGGGCAGCATCCCGGTCCATCCGAGACGGCGCGCGATGCGCTCTAACGAGCGATCCTGCGCACACTGGTAACCTCGCTGCCGGCCTCGCGAAAGCGCGCGACCGCCTCGGCGATCGGCTCGATGGCGACCGCCATGTGGAATGCGTTGGCGTGAATGAAACTGCCGCGCTCGCGCACGATGGCGACGTGGCCCTTCCAGAACGCGAGATCGCCGCGCCTTACATCTGAAAACTCGGAGGCTGCGGCGATCGGCGTGCCCAACGCCTCTTCCTGCATGTCGCTGTCGCGCGGGCACGCAATGCCGCAGGCCGCAAGCGCAATCTGCACCAGGCCGGAGCAGTCGAGGCCAAGCGCGGTCTTGCCGCCCCACAGATAGGGCACGCCGAGGAAACGCTCCGCCACGGCGATAAAATCCGGTTCATTTTCGCTGACTGGTTTAAGATGCACCGCCGGTACGAAACCGCCCGATTGCGTCACCGCCATGCGGTTCTGCGCGCGCACGATGGAAAGCTGCGCGCCGAGCGGCAGCGCTTCGACGGGCGGCAGCTTGATCGACGGGCCGGGGAACATAAAAGTCCGCAGTGCCGCGACCTTGTGAGTGGGCGTCGCGCCGGGCGGTGCGAGCGCGCCAGTCGGCAGCCAACCGACATAGCCGTCGGCCGCAAGCTGTCCCCAGGACCAGCCTTCCGCGTTGATTTCGTAGATAGTGACGCGCTCGCCCCTTAGCGCTTCGGTTAAGAGCGGCGCGTCGTGGCGGGGTTTAATTCGCAGCGGTGCCTGCGGCTCGACGATTTCGTGGACGGTGCCCTCGACGTAACGCGCCGCCTTCACCTTGCCTTCGAGGCCGATTGCCGCGAGATCGGCGCGAGCCGGCGTCACGCGTGGGTCGAAGCCGGGCATCTTTCCCGCTCAGCCGTAACGCGCCGCGAGCAGCGCATAGAGCGCGCGCGCCGCCTGACATTCGCCGCCCTCCGGTCGCCCCGGCTTGGCCGACGCCGTCCACGCGAATACGTCGACATGCAGCCACGATTTGGCGGTGACGAAGCGCCGCATGAACAGGGCCGCGGTGATGGCGCCGCCCTGGCTGCCGCCGACATTGTTGATGTCGGCGACCTTGGATTCCAGCATCGCCTCGTAGGGCCGCCACAACGGCAGCCGCCACAGCGGATCGTTCTCGGCGGCTGCGCATTTCATCAGCTCGTCCGCAAGCCCGTCGTCGTCGGTGAAAAACGGCGGCACGTCGGGACCGAGCGCCACGCGGGCGGCGCCTGTGAGCGTGGCGAAATCGGCGATCAGCTCCGGCTTATCCTCGTCGGCCAGCGCCAGCGCGTCGGCGAGAATAAGCCGGCCTTCCGCGTCGGTGTTGCCGATCTCGACCGAAATTCCCTTGCGCGAGGTGTAGATATCGCGCGGGCGGAAGCTCGAACCGGCGATGGCATTTTCCACCGCCGGAATGAGAACGCGCAGCCGCACTTTCAGCCCGCGGGCCATGATCATGTGGGCAGCAGCCAGCGCAGTGGCCGCGCCGCCCATGTCCTTCTTCATATTGAGCATCGAAGAATCGGGCTTGATGTCGAGGCCGCCGGTGTCGAAACAGACGCCCTTGCCGACGAGCGTCACGCGCGGATGGCCGGCCTCGCCCCAGAATATGTCGATCAGCCGCGGCGCGCCTGCCGCCGCGCGCCCGACGGCGTGGATCAGCGGAAAATTCTGCGCCAGCAAATCGTCGCCGACGATGGCGTTGATCGTCGCGTTATGGTGCGCGGCGAGTTTGCGCGCGGCCTGCTCGAGCTGCGCCGGCCCCATGTCGTTTGCCGGCGTGTTGACAAGATCGCGCGCCAACGTCACGCCTTCGACGATGCGTTGCAGATCGTCGCGGTCGATGCTCTGCGGCAGATCGAGATAGATCTTGCGCGCTTCGGCTTTGCGGTAGCGGGTGAAACGGTAGAGGCCGAGCGCAAAGGCGAGCGCCGCAAGCCGCGCGTCGTGCGGCTCATTGGCAAAGCGGTAGACGCCGTCGGGCAAATGCTCCGGCAAGCGTCCGGGGAGAAACGAATCCTTAGACTCCTCCGCGCCTTCGAGCCCGAACAGGATGCCGCCGAGCCCGCTCTTTCCCGGCAGCAGCAGATGCCGGGAGGCCTTCGGCTCGAAACCTGCCGCATCGGCAAAGGCGCAAGCCTCGGCATCGATAAGCTTGCGCACGTCTGGATAATTTTGCGCGGTGACGAACCAGATCGGGATCGCGCTCGCGCTCCCCCGCGCAACGAAGATGGAGTCCATTTCTGCTCACGTTCGATATGGATTGCGCCCTGCTATCACATTGACTGGGGAGTCGGGAAGCGCTGTAGGGTTTAGTAGCGTGGCCATTGGCGTCGGCGCACAAGTAAAGCGACCGCACCGCGCGTAACCGCCGGTGAGAACGAAAATACCGGCGCCAATGGTGGCGCCGATGCCGAGCGAAACGAGGTTGACTGCGGACAGGGTGCGCTTGAGCGGCACGCCGCCGTGCGTCGTCATCGCCTGCACGTGCGGCTCCGCCGCTTCAGCCTCCAGCGCCGCGATCGATTTGCGGACCCAGAGCCTCGGCATGGCGGTGGTCCTTTGTATCAATTTCTCAACGCCGGACAATAACGATTCGGAACGATCCGGGTTTCAACTGCAAAACGGACGGACCAGGACGAGAGCAGCGCTTGCGCTTCGATCTCATCGCTGCATCTGCATCATCTCGTACATGGGCATCACTCTCTCATTCAAGTGATTCATGATCCAGATGGAGCCGCCGATGATGAGCACGACGATCAGAATGCCGAAAGCCAGCGCCAGCACGTTATTGGTGTTGTCCGGCGCCGTCGTCAAATGCATGAAGAAAACCAGGTGGACGCCGATCTGCGCGACGCCGAGAACGACGAGCGCCACCGCGATTCCCGGCCCCCAGATCAGGTTGGTGTGCACCACGTAGAACGAGGCGACGGTGAGGAGCGCCGCGAGCACAACGCCCATGAGATAGCCTTGGATGCCCTCCCAGACGGAGTGGCCGGCCGCTTCCATGAATCCGGGCGCGACGTCGTCCGCATTCCGCTCGTGGTTCGCATTCCACCCGTCGCTCATCGGCCTTCCCCTATCAGATAGACGATCGTGAACAACGCCACCCAGATGATGTCGAGCACGTGCCAGAACAGATTGAAGCAGAGCAGCCGGCGCATGATGTTGGGCCGGAAGCCCTTGAAGAAGACCTGCGCCATCATCGTGCCGAGCCACAGCAGGCCTACGGTGACATGCGCGCCGTGACAGCCGACCACGGCGAAAAAGGAAGACCAGAAAGCACTGCGCTGGGGCCCGGCGCCGGCGGCGACCATCGCGGCGAAATCCCGCGCCTCCAGCAACAGGAAGGAAAGCCCGAGAATGCCCGTGATCAGCAGGAGCACCTGCGTCCAGAGCTGGTTGCGCGCGCCGGCCGCCACGGCCGAAAGTCCGCAAGTAAAACTCGAGGCGAGCAGGCAGGCGGTTTCGATCGCAATGCTCGTCGGATTGAATAGCTGCGGCCCCGTTGGGCCTCCGGCTGTCGCCGTTTGCAGCACGGCGTGCGCCGCGAACAAGCACGAGAACAATACGATGTCGCTGAGCAGAAAGATCCAAAAGCCGTAGCCGACGATCACCCGCTTGGAGGCCGGTCCGCCTTCGCCGCGGCCGGTGGCGTAATCGCGGCCGCCCCCGCCGTAAGGGTGGCCGTGGCCGAGCTTATACGGGTCGACGGCGTGCCGGTGCTCCTGGCGCAAAGCCTCGGTCGCGCTCATGCCGATCCACCGGGTTGCGGGTGCGCGGCGAGCCACTCCTCGCGGGCGTCTTGCGCAAGCCACTCCGCGCGGGCGCGCCGCCGCGCGCGGTCGACGCTGGCGACCTCCGCCGCCGGAATGACGTACTCCTCGCGGTCGCGCCAGGCGAACCAGACGAAGACGGCGTAGGCGCCGACCAGGCCGAGACCGACCATCCACCAGATGTGCCAGATCAGCGCGAATCCGGTGACAGTGCAGAAGAACGCAGTGATGAATCCCGTTGGGCTGTTTCTCGGCATTTCGATCGGCTGGTAATCGGGCTCGGCCGACAGCTGTTGCGTTTCGATCGCGCGGCGCTTGATCTGCCAATAGGGCTCCTCACCGCGCACGTCGGGCAGCACTGCGTAGTTGAAGGGCGGCGGCGGCGATGCCGTCGACCATTCGAGCGAGCGGCCGTTCCAGGGATCGCCGGTCAGGTCGCGAAGTATTTCGCGGCGGCGGATGCTGACGACGAGCTGAATCAACTGGCAGGCAAGCGCGCCGCAGTACACCAGAATACCGACTCCCGCCGCCAGCACCCAGGGCCGCCACAGCGCCAAATCGTAGTGCTGCAGGCGCCGGGTCATGCCGAGCAGGCCCGCCGCGTAGAGCGGAATGAAGGTGATGTAGAAGCCGGCCAATGACAACCAGAAGACCGCCTTGCCCCAGCCTTCGTGCAGCCGAAAGCCGAACGCCTTGGGGAACCAATAGGTGAGGCCCGCGAATGTGCCGAACACGACGCCGCCGATGATGACGTTATGAAAATGGGCGACGAGAAACAGGCTGTTGTGCAGCTGAAAATCGGCCGGCGGAACCGCGAGCAAAACTCCGGTCATGCCGCCGATGACGAAAGTCACGATGAATCCGACCGACCACAGCATCGGCGTCGTGAAGCGGATGCGGCCGCCATACATCGTAAACATCCAGTTGTAGATTTTCACGCCGGTGCCGACCGCGATGATGCTGGTGGCGATGCCGAAGACGGCGTTGACATCGCCGCCGGCGCCCATCGTGAAAAAGTGATGCAGCCACACCATGAACGAGACGAGACAAATGAACATCGTCGCCGCGACCATCGAGCGGTAGCCGAAGAGCGGCTTGCCGGAAAACGTGGAGATCACCTCGGAGAAGATGCCGAAGGCCGGCAGGACGAGGATGTAGACCTCGGGATGACCCCACGCCCAGATCAGGTTGATGAACATCATCATGTTGCCGCCGGCCGAATTGGTGAAGAAATGAAAGCCGAGATATCGGTCCAGGATCAGCATCCCGAGCGTTGCGGTAAGAACCGGGAACGCCGCGACGATCAACAGGTTGGCAGCGAGCGCGGTCCAGCAGAACATCGGCATGCGCAGGTAGCTCATGCCGGGCGCGCGTATTTTGAGAATCGTGGTGACGAAGTTGATACCGGTCATCAATGTGCCGACGCCGGATATCTGCAGCGCCCACAGGTAGTAATCGACCCCGACGCCGGGCGAGTAGCGGAGCTCCGACAAAGGCGGATAAGGCAGCCAGCCGGTTCTTGCGAACTCGCCGATCACGAGCGAGAGGTTAACCAGCAACGCGCCGGTGGCAGTGAGCCAGAAACTCGTCGAGTTCAAGGTCGGGAAGGCCACGTCGCGCACGCCGAGCTGCAGCGGCACCGCGAAATTCATCAGGCCGATCATCAAGGGCATCGCGGCGAAGAAGATCATGATCGTGCCGTGCGCCGAGAAGACTTGGTCGTAGTGCTCGGGCGGCAGATATCCGGCCGCACGGAAGGCGAATGCCTGCTGCGAGCGCATCATGACGGCGTCGATGAACCCGCGCAGCAGCATCACCAGGCCGAGCACCACGTACATGACGCCGATGCGTTTGTGATCGACGCTGGTGATCCACTCGTGCCACAGATACGGCAGGTGGCCTTTGACGACGATCCACGCGACCACTGCGAGCGCGACCAAAATCATCACCGAACCCGCAATGAGCGGGATTGGCTGGTCCCAAGGGATCGCGTTCCAGCTGAGCTTGCCCAACATGTCAGCGGCCGCCGATTGAACGGACGTTCGCCCCGGCGTTGCCGGCGTAGGGGCCGGGGCCGGGCGGGAGCTGCCGCGTTGCGACCGCCTCGAACAAGGTCGGATCGGCGCTTCGATAAGTGAAGGGACGAACGTTCTGGGTTTCTCGCAACAGGTCGAAATAGCCGTTGCGGTCGAGGACCGGCCCGCTTTGTTTCGCCGCGGCGATCCACTGCGCAAACGCATTCTGGGAGACCGCACGCAACGTGAAATGCATCCCGGAAAATCCGTCGCCGCTGTATTGCGCGGACTCGCCGTAATAGTCGCCGGGATGGTCGGCTTCGAGATAAAGTTGCGTGACCATTCCGTTCATCGCGGCGATCATGCTGCCGAGCTGCGGCACGAAAAACGAGTTCATGACGGTGGCCGAGGTCAGCGTGAAATGCACCGGCACGCCGGACGGAACGACCAGCTCGTTCACGCTGGCGATACGCTGGGCGGGGTAGATGAACAGCCACTTCCAATCGAGCGCGACGACCTGGACCTCAGTCGGCTTCGTATGCGAGGCGATGGGCGTGTAGGGATCGAGTTCGTGCGAGCCAATCCAGATTACGCCGCCGAGAAACATGATCACCAGGATCGGAATCGACCAGACAATAATTTCCAGGCGCCCGGAATAGACAAAGTCGGGCCGGTAGCGCGCCCTCGCATTCGAAGCCCGGAACCACCAGGCAAAAATTATCGCTGCGACGATCGTGGGCACCACGATCGCCGACATGATCCCCACCGCGTCAAGCAGCATCTTCGAGTCCGCGGCTCCAATCGGGCCCCCCGGCTGCAACACGCCTCCGGAGCAGCCGGTAAGCGCCAACGTGGCGAACACGGCGATGGTTGCGGCACCGGGAGCGCGCTGTGGACCGCGGCAGCGGGGGCCAGCACGCGCGTCGGCCACAGATTTTACCATATCGACCCTATTCGGCGAACGCCGAAACGCACCCTCCGATCATGAATGTTCCGGCAGGCTGGCATTGGGCGGTGTCGACGATTTAATCGCCGATGACGGCCAAAGTTCCGCTGTCGTGCGCGTGCGCGGGCGATCGCTGGACGAAAGCGAAAGTGTTGAAATTCCAAGCTCGGTGAAGTATCGGCAAGCGGACATAGCCGTCACGCGCCGCCGATGCAAAAACGGCCATCGGACCGGAAATTCCGGATCTTGCACCCGGTTGAAGACGAGTTCGGCGGTGACGCCCGAGAGCCGCCGCGACGGCAAGGCTCGCAACAAGCAATCGGCGAATTTTCTTGATCGACGACATCTGCTTCTCCCGGTCAGCAGTTCAAATAACCTCAACCACCGCTCACATCCACGGCATGAGCGAGGCGTGGATCACGTCGGGTACGCCTTCGCCGCCCACTGACTTTATGGCGAGGTCGACGTCCTTCAAGCCGAAGCGGTGGGTGGTGATCAGCTCCAGCGGAAAGCGTTTTGACGCAAGCTGCGCCAGCGCCAGCTCGCAAGCCTTGTAGCTATGGCCGCGCGCGCTCTTCATGGTGATGAATTTGACCGTGAATTTTTCCAGCGGGAAATTTGGAAACTGCGCCATTTCGCCCTGCGCCACAATCACGCCGCCCTTGCGTTTGAGCGCCTCGATGCCGAGCAGGATCGGAATGGTGCCGGCGCCGGCGGTACAGTCGAGCGCGACGTCGACGCCCTTGCCGCCGGTGATCTCCATGATGCGGGCAAGCGGGTCTTCCTTCTGCACGTCGATGACGTGATCGGCGCCGAGCTTTTTCGCCACCGCGATGCGCGCCCGGTCCTTCGACGTGCCGGTGACGACGATCAGCGAGGCGCCGGCCTGCTTGCAGATCACGGTCTGCGACAGCCCCTGCTGGCCGGGGCCCTGAATGAGCACGGTCGAATTGTAACCGACGCCGCCGTCGAACAGCGACCACTCGACGCCGTTGGCCATCGGCGTCACCAGGCCGGCAAGCTCGGCGGAGACGCCCTTCGGGACGTGGTGCACCACGGCATTCCACGGCAAATAAACGTACTGCGCGAAGCCGCCCCACAGATGCGGCGCCTTCTCGGCGGAGGTGTAGCCGTAGCGGATCGCGTCGGGGTTGGTGCGCCAGTTGGTGTTCTCGCAATGCCGGTATTGGCCGGCGTGGCACCACTCGCACTGGCCGCACATCACGTAGTGCTCGACGAAGACGAGGTCGCCTTCTCTAAAACCCTTGCGGCGGGTGAATTCGCGGCCGGCTTTGGCGATGGTGCCGATGTTCTCGTGCCCCATGATGACGGGGGCGGTGCCCGGCGGGTGCTTGTAGAGCTTGACGTCGGTGCCGCAGATGCCGCCCACCTCCATCTTCATCAGCGCCGCATCTTCGGGAATATCCGGCATGGGATATTCGCGGATTTCGGTCCTGCTCGGGCCCGTTCGTACCGCCGCCAGAACTTGTTCTGCCACGAAAGATCGCTCCTTGTTCGCCTTGTTTGTCGTTAAAATACGAGACTTGCGGCCCAATATATAGACCCGATGTCCGGCTCATTCGAGACGATGCGTTCGCTCAAGAGAAGCGTTGACGGCGCCGCGCTCGACCGCGTGCGCGAGTGGACGCGGGCGCGTTTCAAGCTCACGGACGATGAGACGGTCATGGTGTCGGAGATAGCCTGCGCGGTCCCCGGCTGTCCACCGATCGAAACCCACGTGGTGTTCTGGACCGAACAAGGCCGGCATCACTTCAAAGTGTTCAAGCCGCTTGCGGACGTGGCCGAGGACGACCTGCCGCCCGCGTTCATGAAGAACGCGCTGGTCGCGCTGGAAGGCATCGACTGCGATTGCTGCTAGATGTCTTCGTACTGCCGTTCGCGAGCCTGATGCTGGATGGTGAGGATGACGATCTCATCGGTGCCTCGATCGGTGCTGTAGTACACAAGGTAAGGATATTTTCGAGTTACAAGTTTGCGCACGGCTTCAACCGTCTGACGCCTTCCAAGCTCAGGGAACAAAATGAGGTCCTGCAACGAATCGAGAATTGCGGTGCGCACGCGCAATGCGGCATTCGGATTGCGTTCATGAATATAGTCCGCAATGTCGGCGAGGTCGCGCGTCGCGCGCGGCGTGAAGCGAAGCTTCATCGATCGAAGCGACGGAAAGCTGTTTCCACCTCGGCGTCGCTGGCGAATTCGCGGCGTTTAGCCTGAGCAAGGCCTTCCAGCACGGCGGGCAAATGCGCGGCATCGATTTCCTCAGGCTCGCCATCGCTCGCGGCAAGCCGGAGCATGACGCGCGCAATCTCATCCTGGTCGTCGGGCGACAAACGGCCGACCGCCTCCAGCGCTTGCTCAAGAAGCTTGGTCATGTCCACATGATACCTGTTTTGCCGCGTCTTATGAAGAGCCGCACTATAAGCCTGCCGCCGCGAGCGCGCCGGCCTGCCGCTTGGCGACGCGATCGATGGAGAAGCGCTCGATCGCCTCGTTGAACAAGCGATAGAAATTAAGCTCCGCGCGCAGGTGCAGGAACACGGCGCCCAAGCCGACGGCGGCGCGATCCATGAACACGAATTCGCGCGGCACAGTCACCGGGCCTTTGCGCTTGAGCGCCCGATGCACGCGGAAGGCTTCGCGGCGGCCGTATTCCGCCGGCTTGACGCCGTCGGCGATGGTGCGCACGCGGTCGTCGAGAAGCGGCGCATAGATGAAGCGCGCCCAGATGTTGAGCGTGTCGATGAGATCGCGCGACAGCCGGCGGAAGCCCCAGGTTTCGTAGGCGTGCACGATGAGGTCGTCTTTGCCGTGCAGGAGGCCGTGATAGAGATCGACCACCCCCTGGACGAATTTCGGCGCAAAAATGCGGATGCAGCCGTAATCGAGGAGGTTGATGCCGGCGGGGGCGCCGTCGCGCGCGAAAACCGTATAGTTGCCCAGATGCGGGTCGCCGTGAATGACGCCGAAGCGGCTGAAGGGGAACCACCAGGCGGTGAACATGGCGGTGGCCAGCTTGTTGCGCGCGGCGAGCGGGTCGTTCTTGTGCGCGAGCATGCGGCTGCCTTCGAGCCAATCGAGCGTGAGCAGGCGGCCGGTCGAAAGCTCGGGCCAGGCGCGCGGCACCCGGACAATATCGACGCCATCGAGCATCGCGCGGTAGAGTGCCACGTGCTTGGCTTCGCGGTAATAGTCGAGCTCTTCGCGCACGCGTTCGCCGATCTCCTTGGCGACCTCGCTGGTGTCGATCGCGGTGTCGAGCCGGCGGCGGATTGCAAGGAGCCATTGCAGCTGTTGCAGGTCGGCCTCGACCGCCGACTGCATGTCGGGATATTGCAGCTTGCAAGCAAGTTCTTGGCCGTCGAGCGAGCGGGCGCGATGCACCTGGCCGAGGGAAGCAGCCGCCGCCGGCCGATGCTCGAAGCCCGCGAACTTCTTTTCCCAATCGCGGCCCAGTTCCGCAATCATGCGGCGCTTGACGAAGGCCCAGCCCATGGGCGGGGCTTCGCTTTGCAGCTTCTGCAGCTCGGCGGCATATTCGGGCGGCAACAGATCCGGAATGGTCGCCATCAACTGCGCGACCTTCATCAGCGGCCCCTTGAGCCGGCCGAGCGCCGACGACAGCGCTGCCGCCTCGCCGGCGCGGTTCGGCGCGCCGCCGAGGAGCCGCCGGCCCGCATAGCGCGCCGCCACGCCGCCGACATTGGCGCCGACCCGCGCATAGCGCGCGGCGCGGGCGGAGAGGCGATTTTTTTCGCGGTCGGGATTTTCGCGGTTGGGCATGGGCGCTCGTTTAAGGGCCAATCCTCGGCACGTGGCGGCCGATGATCAGCTTTTTGCCAGCGCCTCAAAGGCAGCGCGATACTTTTTCATTGCTTTGCGGGCAATCTGCATAGCTTCGTTGTGCTTGCCGTTCATTCGCGTGAATTTGATGCCGCCGTCTACTATTTCGGCGGTGAGAACGTCGCCCGCGTCCCATCCGAGTTCCGCCAAGAGTTCGGGTGGCAATGAGACGATACCCTTGTCACCCAGCCGTTGAATTTTCGAGTCCATGGCAACATCAATTATAGCACTCCCAACTCCGCAATCATCCGCTCAATGACCGAGAGGCCGCCCTGCCAGAACGCCGGATCGCGGGCGTCGAGGCCGAAGGGGGCTAAAAGTTCGGAATGGTGCTTGGTGCCGCCGGCGGCGAGCATGGCGAGGTAGCGCTCGGCAAAACCTTCGGCGGCGTGCTCGTAGACGGCGTAGAGCGAATTCACCAGGCAATCGCCGAACGCGTAGGCGTAGACGTAGAACGGCGAGTGGATGAAATGCGGAATGTAGGCCCAGAACGTCTCGTAGCCGGGTTTTAGCTCGATCGCGGGACCGAGACTCTCGCGCTGCACGGCAAGCCATAGCTCGTCGATTCTTTGCGCGGTCAATTCGCCGTTCCTGCGCTCGGTATGGACGGCGCGCTCGAACGTGTAGAACGCGATCTGCCGCACCACCGTGTTGATCATGTCCTCGACCTTGGCGGCGAGCATGGCCTTGCGCTGTTTTTTGTCCGCCGTCTCGGCGAGCAATTTCTTGAACGTCAGCATCTCGCCGAACACGCTCGCGGTCTCGGCAAGCGTCAGCGGCGTGGGCGCCATCAGCGCGCCGTTGGGCGCCGCCAGCACCTGATGCACGCCGTGGCCAAGCTCATGCGCGAGCGTCATCACGTCGCGCGGTTTTCCCTGGTAATTGAGCAGCACGTAAGGATGCGCCGACGGCACGGTCGGATGCGCGAACGCGCCCGGCGCCTTGCCCGGCCGCACCGGCGCGTCGATCCAGCGTCTTTCAAAGAACCGCTCGGCGATCGCCGCCATCTTGGGCGAGAACGCGCCGTAGGCGCCGAGCACCGTGTCCTTGGCCTCGGCCCAGCTCACGTTGCGCAACGGCACTTGCGGCAGCGGCGCGTTGCGGTCCCAGTGCGGCAGCCGCTTTTTGCCGAACCATTTGGCTTTGAGCGCATAGTAGCGGTGCGAGAGAAGCGGATAAGCGGCGCGCACGGCGGAAACCAGCGCATCGACCACTTCGCGCTCGACGCGATTGTCCAGATGGCGAGCGTCGGCGATGTCGGCAAAGCCGCGCCAGCGGTCGGAGATTTCCTTGTCCTTGGCAAGCGTGTTGGTGATGAGCACAAACTGCTGCACGTTTTGTTTGAACGTGTGCGCCAGCGCCTGCGCGGCGGCCTTGCGTTTTTTCGCCGAGCGGTCCTGCAGCAGGTTCAGCGTCGGCTCGATGGCGAGCGTTTTTCCCTGCACTTTGAAACGCAGGTTGGCGATGGTCGAATCGAACAGCCGGTTCCAGGCCGAATAGGCCGTCACCGACTTTTCGTGAAAAAGCTGCTCGACGCGATCTTCCAGCTGATAGGGCTTGTAGCGGCGCACGTCCTCGAGCCAGGGCCGGAAATGGCCGAGCGCCGGATCGGCCATCGCCGCTTGCAGCAGCGCGTCGTCGATGCGGTTGAGTTCGAGCGTAAAGAACAGAAGATGCGTCGAGGCCGCCGTCAGCCGCTCCTGCACGTCGCCGTAGAACTTGGTGCGCGCCGGATCGACCGTGTCGCCGGCGTGCACGAGCCCGGCGTAGGACGCGAGCCGCCCGATGCGGTCGTCGATCGCCTCATAACGCCGCACCGCCGCGGCCAGCGCCGCGCCGGCCCGCGGCGCGGCCGCCATCTCGGCAAGCTTGCCCTTAAAAGCCTCCTCGAAAGCGGCGCATTCGGCATCGGCGCGATCGAGATCGCGCTTGATCACCGGATCGTCGAGGCCGGAATAGAGGTCGGCGAGATTCCATTCGGGCAAGGTGCCGAGGCCGGACGCGGCGCGTTTGGCCGGCCGCTTGGCGGCGATTTTCCTGGGCATCTATTGGGCGCGGGGCATCGGGTTGGCGGGCCTCACCGGGCCATCATGTGGCGCAGCGCTGGGGCTGCCGCAAGGCGGCGAAGCCTCGGTTGCAGGCCCGCTGGATGTGTGGACTGCAAGACGGAGCTGGCCCCGCCCTCCGATGAGCTGACTTAACACCCCCTTAATCCCCCTCGGCCAGATTGCCCCGAAACGGCACAGCGTGCTGCAACGGAGCCGCCGAGGACAGAAGAATGGCCATCCTCATCGTCGACGACGATCCGGTGCAGTGCCGGCTCCTGGACGGCATGCTGCGGAAGTTCGGCTATGAGGCGGTCGTGCTCGACAACGGCGACGCCGCGCTTTCGCTGCTCGCCGGCGCGGACGGCTCCCGGATCGATTGCGTGATCCTCGATCTCGTCATGCCGAACCTCGACGGGCTTGGCGTGCTCGCGCGTCTGCGCCAGGCGGGCATCAAGGTGCCGGTGATCGTGCAGACCGCGCACGGCGGCATCGACAATGTGGTGTCGGCGATGCGCGCGGGCGCGGTCGATTTCGTGGTCAAGCCGGCCGGCGCCGAGCGCCTGCAAATCAGCCTGCGCAACGCGCTCAACACCAGCGCGCTCGAAGGCGAGCTGCAACGGCTAAAGCACAGCCGCGCCGGCACGCTCGGCTTTGCCGACATCATCACCAAGAGCGCCAACGTGCACGCCGTCATCCGTATCGCGGAGAAGGCGGCGGCCTCGAACATCCCGGTGCTGATTTCCGGCGAATCCGGCGTCGGCAAGGAATTGATCGCGCGCGCCATCCACGGCTCCGGCGAGCGGCGGGCAAAACCGTTTGTCGCGGTCAATTGCGGCGCCATGCCGGAAAATCTCGTCGAGTCGATTCTGTTCGGCCACGAGAAGGGCTCGTTCACCGGCGCCACCGAGCGCCACGTCGGCAAATTCGTCGAGGCCTCGGGCGGCACCTTGTTCCTCGACGAAGTCGGTGAATTGCCGGCTGCGGCGCAGGTCAAGCTCCTGCGCGCCATCCAGGAGGGCGAAGTCGAGCCGGTCGGCGCCCGCAAAGCCGTCAAGGTCGACGTGCGCATCGTCTCCGCCACCAATCGCGATCTGATCGCCGACGTGAAAGCCGGCCGCTTCCGCGAAGACCTTTTTTACCGCCTGCACGTGTTTCCGATCGCCGTGCCGCCGCTGCGCGAGCGGCCGGCCGACATCCCGGCGCTGGCCCGGCACTTTCTCGCGCGTTTTGCCGCCGAAGAAGGAAAGCGCATCCGCCTGATCGCGCCCGAGGCGCTGCGGCTCTTCGCCGGCTTCCCGTGGCCCGGCAACATCCGCCAGCTCGAGAATGCATTGTTCCGCGCCGTCGTGCTGGCCGAAGGCGACAGCGTAGGGCTCGCGGAATTTCCTCAGATCGCCGCGCAGATCGCGGCGCCGAACGCCGGCCAAGTCCCCTTCCCGGCTACGAATGAGACCGAGGGCGCGGAGCCGCGATACCCGGTTGAGTCGCTCGAAGGTCCGCTCGTGTCCGATTCGCTTGCGGTCCCGCAGCCCTGCCCTTCCCCGCTTTCGGGAGGCGGCGGGATGGGGGAGCCGCCCATTTCGCCCGCCGAATCGCCCGCCGTCTTCGATGCGCTGCCGCTCCTCGATGCGGCCGGAGAAGTGCGGCCTCTGAAAGAGCTTGAGGCCGAGCTCATCCGCTATGCGATCACCCATTACCGGGGGCAAATGTCGGAAGTGGCGCGGCGGCTGCGAATCGGCCGCTCGACGCTGTATCGCAAGCTCGAAGCGCTGGGGCTGGCCCCCTCCCTACCCTCCCCCGCAAGCGGGGGAGGGTAGGGA
>Ga0207416_1000502_pt1 | contig 66366 bp, 64 predicted proteins | sample PaiPotPPM11metaG_FD_184107 | JGI IMG/M metagenome (GOLD analysis project Ga0207416, IMG submission 184107) | Iron sulfur acid spring bacterial and archeal communities from Banff, Canada, to study Microbial Dark Matter (Phase II) - Paint Pots PPM... ... | reverse complement strand
AAAGAAAATTTGGGACGAGCCACGATTTGAGCTCGCCAAGGGTTTGGCGGCCCGAAAAATGGGGCGACAAGCATGCCGCTTGGCGTGGACGTTGCCTTGACGAAGAAGGCCGGCCCGCGGAGGCGACCTTCGAAAACTTAAGACCCCGTGATGTCGATTCGCGCTGTTTTGTTTCTCGCCGTGACACCCACTACGACGCGATCGTCGCCGGCGCGCGCAAGATTCATGAGCCACGGTCCGCCGGTCGGCTCAAGCGGCACCACCTTGAGCTCGACTTTTAGGCTCTTGCCCGGAGCGAGCGTGATCGTGCTGCGATACGGATCGCACACTTTGGCGTAGCAGAACGAAACGACCCATTTCTTGGGCACGTTTGCGGCTACGAGCGAGATGTCGCGTCGCGATGGCGCCGTATTCCTCACGCTGATGTACAGCTGGCCCGGGCTGGCGGCTGGCGATATCAGTTCGGCCTGCCCGTCGATCGTGATGTCGGGCCGAGACGGAACCAGCGCTAGCCGCTGCTCGTCCGCCTGCTGCGCGACAATCGTGCCGGGCGCGGACGCCGCAGACGTGTGCAGCATCGCAACAGCCAGCGATGATTTGCCTGCGAGGATCTCCGTCCGCGCCATCTTCAGATAGCCGCGGCCGGCCTCGTAGGCCGCTTTCCTCGACGATGGATGCTTCGCCAGGAGCGCCTTCGCGAGCCCGATCCCGTGGCGTTCGGCGGCCGCTGCCGCATCGAACTTCTTCAATTCATTATACGCGCTGGCGAGCGTGTACCAGCTCTCGGGGTCTGCCGGCGCGATCTGCGCTTCGGCGCGCGCGATGTTCCCTGCCGCCGCGTAGTCGCGGAGTTCATAAGCGGCGAGATATTCGCCGTCGTATCCCGCGACATCGAGCGGCGCGAGCGCAATCGCTTGAGCGTACGCGCGCTGCGCCGCGCTGAAACGCTCCTGGTCTTCGGCAATCTGGCCGCGCAGCAGCGCTTCTTGTTCGGCGTCGGCGCGCGCCTTGGCGGGGCTTGAGTCTCGCTGCGCGCTCATCCGATACGCAGCGGCCAGCGCCAATTGGAGCTCGTCGAGTTCCTTGGTGCTCCGAAAATAATCGAGCTCGGCTTGATGGGCACCGTTTTGCATGTCGCCAAGCCGCGCGAGCGCGGCGGCGCCAGTCTTGATCGCGGCTGTTGATTTGCCGGCCGCGACCGCGAGATTGACGTCCTTGGTCGCACGCAGCGCGATCGAATCGTAGTCGCGCTGCGTCGGCGTCGAAAGCGGCGGCCGGCCGGCCAACACAGCGTCGAGCACGCGTGACATCGTCGGCGCGTCCAGCTGCTGCACGTTGCGATATCGGATCGTGCCGTTGCGGTCGACGACCACCGTCGTCGGAATCGCGCGGACGTCATACGCTTCTTCCACTTTGCCGTCCGAGTCAAGCACGACCGGGAACTCGATGTGCTTGACGTTCATGAACACGTCGACCAGGTGCGCGTTCTCTTTGTCATCGACGCCGAAGAACACCACGCCGCGCGATCGATACTTGCGATCCAGCGCGACGAGGTCGGGCGTCTCCGCGCGGCACGGTGGGCACCACGTCGCGAAAAAATTCACTACCACGACGTGCCCGCGCAAACCGTCAAGCGCCAACGACTCCCCGGAAGGCGAGCGTAGCGCGAAATCCGGCGCGGGTTTCCCTACCGGCGGCAGCGACGCTCGGCCAGGCGAGAAAGAGAAGATGCACGCCGACACGGTGAGCGCGCAAAGCAGGCTTCTGCGCATCATGCACGCTGTTTTCTCGACGCGTGCCCGAGGTTGCTTTTTCACGGTAAAAATGATATTGTGGCGCTACGCGCGCGCCCGCCACCATGGTCGCGACATTTTTCGTTTATTCCGCATGGTGGGACCGAGGGGACAACCGTGGCTTTTCAAGACCGTACGCTCACCTGCCGTGATTGCGGGGCTGAGTTCTCATTCACGGCGGGCGAACAAGAATTTTACGCGCAGAAAGGCTTCGAGCACGAACCGGCGCGTTGTCCGAATTGCCGCCAAGCACGCAAGCGTGACCGTTCCAGCGGTGAGCGGGTGATGTACGACGCCGTCTGCTCGCAGTGCAGTGCAGCCACGCAAGTGCCGTTCTCTCCTCGCCCGGACAAACCGGTTTATTGCCAGGATTGCTACCGGACCGCGTCCGCCCGCCGAACGCGCGCTTAAAGCTCCATGAAACCCGGCATAAGGCGCCGACCGCCCGCGCGGCTGGTCGGGGGGCAAAACGCGCCCCGCCGCGAATCCAGCCCGTGAAAACGTCCGAAATACCGAAACATAGATATGGAGGATAGAGGATAGCGGCTTGGCACGGTTACCATTTTTCGTCCGAAGGATCGCACGCGCCACCTCATTGGTGGTTTTCGCTGCCGTCGCCGGCTGCAGCGGCGGCGGCTTTCTGCCGTTCGAACAGGGTCCCCACAGCATGCCGGTTGGCGAGCTCGATCACATCGTTTCGGCTCAATCGCAGGCCTACAACGTCCCGGCGCCCCTCATCCGAGCGGTCATCCAACAAGAATCCGGCCGCGATCCGTCGGCGATCTCATCCGCGGGCGCCATGGGCCTCATGCAATTGATGCCCGGCACCGCGCGCGCCTATGGGGTCATCAACCCGTTCGACCCGGCCGAGAACGTGGCGGGCGGCACCGCGTATCTGGCGGATCTCATCCGACAATATCACGGCAATGTTCCGCTGGCGCTCGCCGCGTACAACGCGGGCGCCGGCGCGGTCGCGAAATATGGCGGCATACCGCCGTACTCTGAAACCCAGGAGTACGTCCGAAGCATTCTGACGATCTATAGCCCGCCGGCGACGCATCGCTAGGGGCGGTAAGGAATCGGCCGCATGAGTGTGCGCTCCGGCAGCGCGTCCGACCACGTCGAGCGCCTCCGCTGGATAACCGCCGGTCAGGATCGCGCGAGCTTGCGCCCGCGGGCGCGCCGGCTCGGCGTGCGCGCAACCATTCTCGATCGATACTTGCTCAACGAGATGGCCGCACCGGCGGCGTTCGCGGCCGCGGCGTTCACGCTGTTCCTGCTCATCAACTCGTTCTTCTTAGCCGCCGATTACATCATCAACAAAGGCGTGCCGTTCGCCCTCGTCGCGCGATACATCGTGCTTCAGTTGCCGGCCTTCATGTCGCTCATCATCCCGTTCTGCGCGCTATTCGGCGTGTTGCTCGGGGTCGGGCGCATCGCGGGCGACAATGAGCTCACCGCTCTGCGGACCAGCGGCGTCAGCTTGTTTCGCATCGCGACGCCGTATTTCGCCGCCGGCCTCGTGCTCACGATCTTGGCCTTCGTCATCAACGACAGCATCGCGCCGGTCGCTCTCACCAAATCCCAAGAACTCTTCCGGCAGATCGCTTATCATTCGAGTCAGCCAATCATCGAACCGTACCGTTTTATTCGCACCCAGGACGGCAAGCACGTCATCTACGTCGAGGCGAGCGACGCCGACGGCACCATGCACGGCGTGGAGATCTACACGATCGCGAACGGCGTTTTTCCGCAGAGCTTGACCGCCAAGACCGGTCATCAAGTCAACGGCCAAATCGTTCTTACCGACGGCGTGGAAAGCGATTACAACGCGGACGGTCTGGTCACGCGGCAGCAGCATTTCCAATCCTTGACGTTCCCCCTGGGCGATTCGACCCAGCTCTTCAGCAGCTCGCAATCGCCGTGGGAGATGAACTCTCGAGATCTTGCTAAACAGATCCATGCGCAGCGGTTGGCCGGCGAGGACCCGAAAGACGCCGAAATGATCCTGCAACGCAAATACGCCTTTCCGGTCTCGGCGTTGATCGGCGTGTTCGTGGCGCTGCCGTTGGCGATCGCCTTCGGAAAACGCGGCCGCGGCGTGGCCGCAATGCTCGCCGTCTTCGTCCTCTTCGCTTACTATTTGTTGATGGCGGCGACCAACGCGCTCGGCAAGAACGGCGCGATCTCGCCGGTGCTCGCGGCGTGGATCCCGAACATCGTCGTCGGCTGCGCAGGGTTGACCCTGCTGCTCCGCGAGGAGCGTTGACCGGCGCTGCATGCGTCTCGCTGCAGGGATTCTCGCGGGTGTTCTCGCCTGCAGCACGCCGCTGCAAGCGGTTTCCGCCTTAGCTGACGCTCAGGGTCGAGCAAGCTCGACCCCTTCACTCGTTGCGGATGGCGGCTCTCCGGCGCCCGCGACGCCGTTTCCGGTCGCCTCCCCTGCGCCCGTCTATTCTCCGACGCCCGCACCGGCCGTGTTCCCGATCCCGGGCGCGGGTTCCGGCGATTACCCCTACACCGGTCGAAACGGCCCGCAACCCGTGGCGACGTCGCCAGCGCAATCGGTGACGCCGCCGCCCGGCGCCAGCAGTCCGTCTCCAACGCCGTCAGCCGGCTTTGCCGACGTAACCGCCGACGAGATCTTCGGGAACAGCGGGCCGACGGGCGACATGACCGCGCTCGGCCACGTCATCATCAGATACGGAACATACGACATCTTGGCGGACGAAGCGCGCTACAACGGCACGACCAAGATCGTGCGCGCGACCGGCCACGTCCAGTTCGTGTCTGCGGCAGGAGATACGGCGACCGCCAGTGCGCTCGACTACGACACGGTCAAAAATCAGGTCACGATGTTCGACGTGAGCGGCCAGACGGCGTCGATCGCGGTGCAGGGCCAGCAGATCCGCGGCGCGCTTTACTACAAGGCGCGCCAAGCGGTGGTCGATAGCGACGGACACACGATCCTCTACAACGGCTGGGTGACGACCTGCGATCCCGCTCACGTCGCGTTTCACATCACCGGCCGTGAGATCGAGATCCGGCCGGACGATCGCGTCATTGCGCACCGCTCGGCGCTCTACCTCGGCGGCTTCCTGGCGGCTGTGCTCGGCATCTTGGTGCTGCCGCTCAGCCAGAAAGCAAGCCATCGATCGACGATTCTGCCACGCATCGGCTACAACTCGTACTACGGCTTTTATGAGAAGAACTACATCAATTTCTACCACTCGCCGTCGTTTTACGGAACTTATCACGTCGATCTGTACCAAAAAGTCGGCTTGGGCCTGGGCGCCGACATCTTCTTCCAAGACCGCCGCGGCGGCGGCGAGCTGTCGGCATATCTCGTCCAGAATAGCGCGCGGCAGCGAGTGTTGACCGGCGCGCGCAAGGCGTTCAACGCGAACCTGAGCTATCAGCACATGTTCGGGCAGCACCTCTTCGGCTCGGTGAACGCCAGCTTCGTCTCCAACTCCGGCCTGTTCGTCGCGCTGCCCTCGACGGCGTCGACCAACATCAGCCTGACCCACGTCGGCGGCCGCAGCACGACGAACTACGCCTTCACCGCGACGCGGACCGGCAGCGCGATTGCGGTCAACGGCTTGATCAATCACACGATCGCATTCACGCCGGCGCTGTCCGAGAACGTCTCGGCATCGCTGCAAGACACGACGAATCCGAGTTCGACCTTGAGCGTCTATTCGCGCGCGCTGTCATTCATGTCGGACACGCATTTCACCGGGCGCACGTTCGACGCCGATCTCATCGATCAGACGAACCACGGCGTGCAGACGACGACGGATGCGCTGGGCAACACCACGCGCACGCCGGTCATCGGACTCAACAAAGTGCCGGAGCTGACGATCCGCACGCGCCAGTTCCAGCTCGACCGCTTCAGGCTGCCGTTGAGCTTCACGTTCATCAACGGGCTTTACGACGACGAATACGACAAGGTGTACACGACGCGGGTGGAGGGCGATCTCCAGCTGGGCAGCGCGTTTTACCGCATCGGTCAGAATGGCAGCTTCAACGCCACCGCGACGCTGCGCGAAGATGCTTACGGAACGGGGGATCTCCAAGGCGCGCTCATCCAACAGTACAACCTGCAGGAATTTTTCGGTAGGCACTTCGACAACACGCTGTCATATTCGAGCCAGAGCGTTCGGGGTTTCACGCCGCTCGTATCGTTCGATCGGCTGACGAGCAGCGAAGGAGTCAGCGATATTTTCGACGTGTACAACGGCAGCATCTACCGCCTCACCGCGTCGGCGAACTACGACTTTCAGCACCGTTTCTTGAGCCCGATCAATTATCAGCTGAACATCCTGCCGAACCCGTATGCCAGCGTCAGTCTTGGAGAATCCTACGATCCTCACGGAACCGGTTACAGCCCGCTGGCGGTTTCGCTCGCGACACCGCTCGGGCGCAATGATTATTTCGAATTCGCCGGATTCTACGATTTCAAACAGCACGGCGTGCAAGGCGGAACGTATTTCCTCCAACACACGGTGGGGGATTGCTATCAGGTGCGAATCGCCTATCGGCAACCGCTGCGCGAAGTCGACATATCGTTCAACTTGCTCGCGTTCCCGAGCGAAACCGCCGGCTTCGGCATCAACGCGCAGGGCCCGATTCTGCCGACCAGCTTCGAATACTAGCCCGCCGCCTGCCGTAGTTTGCGAACGAAGTTCGGCGTAGCTTCCGAAAGCGCAGCTCTCGGGTATTCTCGTTTGAGGCTTACGGGGGCGGCAGCGTGACGAGCACTTCCCCGCCGGTGATATAGAGGTTCGGATTTGACGGTCCGCCGCTTTTGTTCGGCGGGGTCGTCAGCTGATTCACGAAGGACCCCGACTGCGTCAGCGGGATCGAAAGCGAAAAACTCGTCGACGACGGACCACAGCAGCCAAGCGCGTCGGCCGGCACGTGACTCGTGTCCGTGGTGATGTAATTGAGGTAGATCAGAATGGCGGGCGGCGTCGTGATCGTGCCGCCGCCGGGTTGGGTGCTCGGGCGGATGGAGATGTCGCTGATCGGCAGCGTAATCGAGAGCGCGTTGTTGGTGCCGCCGTTGGCGCTTGTCTGCGGCAGGAACTGGAAATCGTTGGCGTTCAGAATGATCGGCACGAACGTGACGGTCGTGCCGGTCGTGCCGATGCCGCTCAAGACCTTGTAGGCGTAGATGAAATTGTTGGGCTGCCCGATCGTGTCGAAGCCGTACACGAATTCCTGATCCCAGTGCGTGAAGGTACCGTTTTGCGCCTCATTGGCGAACGGCTCACCTGGCACTTCGCCGGCGCCGGAGTTGACGTTGGTGTTCGGATCGGTGTTGGCGTTGACGGCGATGAAGTAATCGCCCTGCGACGGCGTTATCTGGCCCTGCACGAAGATCTCAAACGTTATCGTGCCGCCGGACGGCACGACGTGCGGCACGTCGCCCGCGACCGGACCCTTGCCGCACCCGGTCAGCGACCCGACCGCGAACCCGACGGCCGCGAACGCAATCACGACGAGGGCGGACGCTCGAGGGCGCAGCGCGAATTGCGGTTGCGGAGGTTGCATGCCGGTCACTCTTCTCGAAACGCTTCGCAAACGCCCGTCGGGCGGCAACGGCCGCACGCCGCGCGCCGGACACGAGCCTGCGGCCGCGCCGACATTTCTGCTCAGTCTCGTGCTGACGCTGGCGTGCGCGCTTGCGGTGTCCCTCGCTTTTCCGGGAGCGAACGCCACGCCATTTGCGTTCGTCGGACTCGCGCCGCTCTTCTGGTTGTGGTCGAAGTCGTCCTGGAAGGCGGCGTTTTGGTGGGGTCTCCTCGGCGGCGCGGTCATGTACACAAGTGCGCTGCACTGGATCACCGACTCGCTGTGGTACATCATCGGCGATTGGTTCGTGCTCGGCATGGTGCTCGGCGCGCTCATCGAGGGCGCGTTCGTCGGCGTCATCGCGCTGATCACGTCCGCGATGTGCCGAGGGCGTATCGGCGCTTGCGCGGTGTTCGCGATTCCGGCCATTTGGCTGCTGCTCGACACGTCACGCTCGTACTTCTTGCCGCAGCTGCCCTTCGGCGAACTCGGGGTCGTCGCCGTGCACGTGCCGTTCCTGCTGCCGCTCGCAGCCTTCGCAGGGATCGCCGGCTTGACGGCGATCGTCGCGCTCGTCAATGGCGCCGCGCTCGGCATCGTCGCCGGAGATCGTCGCGCCCGCATCGCCGGCGTCGCCGCGCTCGGTGCCGTCGCCTTGGTGATCGCGGCGGGCGACTTTGCGCGCTCGCGCATCGTGATCCCCGCACCCACGGTGCGCGTGGCTGTCGCGCAAGGCGATATCTCGCAGCGCGTGAAGTGGTCGCCCGCCGTTTTCGCGCAGACCATGAGCACGTATTCGGATCTGACCGCCTCCGCAGCGCGCGCCGGCGCGAAGATCGTCGTCTGGCCCGAGACCGCGATCACCTCGTTCCCGCTCCAGGATCGCCGCCTGATGCTGCATCTGCAGGCGCTGGCCGCCGCTTCGAAGGTATGGCTGATCGCGGGAACGCTCAGCGCGCCCGCGCCGCGCACGATCTACAATTCGGTCATCGATATCGGCCCGACCGGCGGCTTCTACGGCGAGTACGACAAGCACATCCTGGTGCCGTTTGCCGAGTATTTGCCGCTCGACACGCTCTTGAGGAAGCTGCCGCTTTTCAACCAAGCCTCGTGGTTCGACGCCGGCCCCGGCCCGCGCATCTTGTCGGCGGGCGACGTACGATTCGGGCCGTTGATCTGTTTTGAGTCCGCTTTTTTGTACTACGTTCGCGACACGGTGAATCTCGGCGCGAACGCACTCGTCATCGTCACCGACGACGCGTGGTTCGACGGCAGCCCCGGCCCGCAGCAGCACGCGGATTTTTCGCGCCTCGACGCGGTGGCGACCGGCCGCTGGGTCGTGCGCGGCGCCGACACCGGCATATCGCAGCTGATCGATCCGGCCGGACGCGTCGTCAATATGCTGCCGATGGACCGTTCGGGCGTGATGCTCGGAGACATCGGCGCGCCGCTAGAAACCGCCTACGATCGCTACGGCGACGACTGGCTGTTCGTGCTGGCCACGCTCGCCGCCGTGCTCGGCATCGTCAAGCTGCGGGAAAGAGCGTTTCGATGGCGGTCCCGACGCGCGATCTGAAAGCGAGGATCGCGCCTGCGCTTCGGCGCTTCAGCACGTGGGGCGTCGTGGCCGCGGTCGTTTTCTGCGCGCTCCTCATCTACTATCTGGTTTCGGGTCTGATGACGCCTGAGTCCCACGCGACCTCTGCCGATCAGCAGGTGATCATGCGCGGGGTCACCGGTCAAGCGGAGCGGGCCGGCGAACTCGGCTGGCGATTCTCAGCCGACTCGACCGACGCATCAGCCGACGGGATGACGACGACGTACCATCGTGCGCGCGCGACCTACTTCCTCGACGGCAAGCCGACCTATCGGCTCACCGCTGCGCAGGTACTCATCGACCTGCGCACGCTCAACTATACGGCGAGCGGCGGCGTGCACGTGTGGTCGGTCGCCGGGAAACACAAGCAGGATCTCAAGACCGAATACGTGCTGTGGAATCAAGCGCCGCAGCTCTTGAGCTGCCCGAAGCCCGTGCATTTGACGTACAGCGGCACCGTCTTGCAGACCGCGCACCTCAGCATCAACTTGCGCACCGGCGACACGCAGCTGGGCAAGACCACGATCGATTCGCGGACGTGAAGACTACAGCTTAGCGCGGACCTTTCGTTTGGCCCGATCGAAGTCGGCAACCACGGTGTGGCCGCTTTCCTTCGTTTTTGAAGCGAGCTTTCCGCCGGCGGTCATGCGCTTGCCGACCGCCTTTCGCTTGCCGCGTTCGGCGCCCGCTTTGACGCGATGCTTCGCTTCGTCGATGGTGTCGGCCGTGTTGTCGACCGCTTTGTGGATCTGACTTCGAACGCTCACCTTAGCGCTGCTCCCCTGCCGTGTGGACGGCGGCTGCGTTGTGACAGTCTTTTATTCCAATCTTCGCGGCGTTCTAAACCGCGGACGGTCGGCTTTCAGACTGCCGGCGAGCGTGATTAGGTGGCGCCGTTGTTTCGCGCGCGGCCGGCGCCAAACCGGCGAGCCATCGTCTCGGCTCGCACGATCGGTTCTTGACCGGTTGCTTTGCGCAGCGCGTCGACGAAGTAGTTCGCCGCGGATTCCGTCGAGCGCGCCTTCGTCGGGTCGTACAGGCGGCGGACGGGTTCCGGAGATTCGTCATCGAGATGGACGTCCCACAGGTTGTTCGACCACGCGGCCGCGACGGTGAACTTCCGGTAGCGCGCGCTTTTGCCGTCCAGCCCCATTTTGGTCTCACGTAGCTGGGCCTTGATATTCTCGAAAAAACTACGTATGTAGTCGTTTGGTTCCACGGATGAGGCTCCTGTCGAAAGCGCGCAGTGGCGGCGGGCCGAGACTTATTCTATTCGCCGCAGCCACAGGGCGTTCCCGTGGGACAGAGGCTCCAAACGGTCTACGCCGGGCGTGGTTTGCGGCTCACAACGCCGCCAGCTGCGCTTTCAGCCAGTCGATGACTTTCACCGGCGTCGGATCTTCGCCGTACGCGAGCGCCAGATAGCACGACGCGAAGTCGCCGACGTACACCAGCGAGAGCATGCGCGCCAAGGCGGACTCGCCCTTCGCCCAGACGTCGTCGATCCGCACGCCCGCCTTCCGGATGATCTCGGATGTCAGCTCGACGCGCTTGGCGATGTGCGCCGGCTCGCGGTCGTCACGCAAGAACACGACAGACAATTCGGCTTCCGGTTTCGCTTGACCGTGCGTGCCGCTCCAGCCGACGGTCTCGTTATGGTTGAGTTCGGGCAGCACGTTGGCGATCGCATAGGCTTTGGCGTTTTCGTTGATCTGCGTCTTCCAACGATAGGCGGCGACGCCGCGCTCGCCTTGCGACCCGTAGATCACCGGCAGCTTCCCGAGCCACGCCGCCGCCAGCCTTTTGGACTGATTCGAAGATTCAGGCACGTCGGGATTGTTCTCGTTGCGGATGCCGACGAGGACCGCGGCCGCTTCGTCGATGTCGTCGGCGAGCGCACGCGGCATGATTCCCACGCGCGTCGCAGCGACGACGAGGGGGATAAACGAATAACCAAGCGCGGCGCGCGGCTGCAGCCCGCCGGGGAACTTGATCGTCGGCACGCCGTCCGCGGCGGCCTTTTCCTCCAGCTTTCCGCCGGTGGTTGCCGCGAGCAGGGCCGCGCGCGACTTCCGCGCCAAATCGTAGCACGACAGCGTCTCTTCGGTGTTGCCGGAATTGCTCGCGGCGATGACGAGGGTGTCCGGGCCTACGTAACCGGGCAGGTGATAGTCGCGCACGACCGCCACCGGGCAGCTCAGCACCGGACTGTACGTCGCTTGCAGCATACTGCCGCCGATCGCGGAGCCGCCCATCCCGGCGATGACGACGTTTGCGAACTTCCGGCTCCCGAGGTCGCCAAGGTCCGCATCCAACGCGATCTTTTTGGCGTTCTCGATCTGTTCGGGTAATCCCAAAATTGCCCCAAGCATATCGCTGGGATCTTTGGCTTTCAAATTGCCGTCGAGTGCGCTCGTGGTCATCGGTATCCGTCCGGCCGACATGAAGTCGGCCGCTCCTAAAAGTCGCGGCTGCGGAGCGGCCGTTGAAGCTCTTCGAAACGCGAAGTTTAGACTTCCGCGCGCTTGGCTTCCTCGATCAATCGCTTGACCTTCTGACCGCCCTTGTGGCCGATCTGCTCGTAAAAGCCTGGACCGTATTTGTCTTTGACGGCATTGCCGCCCTTTTGGCCGATGCTTTCGTAGAATCCGGCGCCATGGCGTTCCTTGGTCGCCTCGCCCCCCTTGCGCCCGATCTCTTCGTAAAACGACGGCCCGTATTTCTTGCGCACGGCATCCCCGCCGCGCTTGCCAGCCTCGCGAACGCTGAGCTCGCCGCCGTTTGTGCGACCGTTCGAGTGGATGGTTTTCTGCGTCATGATGGCGTCGCAACAGCCTTTCCGTGTGGATGAGGAATCGAGGCCTAATGCATCTACCCGGTCGTGCGCATGCTAAACCCCTAAAGCAGCCAACAGGCCGCCATTTCCTCTACACCCAACGTAGTCGCCGTGCTCGACGTAGTACTTGCGGGCGGCCTCGTCATCGACGGGACCGGCAAGCCCGGATTCGTCACGGACGTGGCGCTCGCCAAAGACGTCATCGCCCGCATCGGCGATTGCAGCGAGCTGGAGCCCAAAATTCGCATCGACTGCGCGGGGCTCGTATTGGCGCCGGGCTTCATCGACATGCACGGCCACTCGGACGAGATATTGTTCGTCAATCCGACGGCGGACAGCAAGGTTCGCCAGGGGATAACGACCGAGGTCGGTGGCAATTGCGGCAGCTCGCCGGCACCGCTGTCCGACCGCGAGCGAGCGGACCGATCCGCACGCTTGAAAAAACGCTACGGGCTGGAGATCACGTGGGACGATTTCGACGGCTTTTTCAGCGCGCTCGAGCGGGCCGGCTGCGGGCTGAACTTCTGCTGCCTCGTGGGATTGGGCAACACCCGCGACGCGGTCGGCGGGCTCCTGCCGCAGCCCTTGAATGCCGACGCACTGGCGCGCGAGTGCTCGCTGGTCCGAGAGGCGTGCGCGCAGGGGGCGATCGGAGTTTCGTCCGGCTTGATCTACCCTCCCGGCCGTTTCGCCGATCTCGGCGAACTCGCGGCGCTGGCCGGCGCCGCCGCCGCGTCCGGCAGCGCATTTTACGCAACGCATCTGCGCAGCGAGGGCGACGAGCTGGAGGCGGCGGTGGGCGAGGCGCTCGACGTCGGGCGGCGCGCTCAGGTGAGCGTTCAGTTCTCCCATCACAAGGCGGCCGGTCACAAGAACTGGGGCAAGGTCCACCGGACGCTCGCGACGATCGAGAAGGCGAGGACGCGCGGATTGGACGTCGGCGTCGATCAATATCCGTACAAGGCGTCGAGCACCGGACTCGATGCGATATTGCCTCAAGACGTCAACCTCGGAACGCGCGACGCGATCGTCGAGCGGCTCGCCGACCCGCGCTACGGCGCGTTGGTCGCGGCGCGTCTCGAACTCGAATGGGGCGGCAGGTGGAACGATATCGTCATCTCCTCCGTTTCGACATCGAGAAACGCGTGCACGGAGGGACGGTCGATCGCTCAGATCGCCGCGGCGATCGGTCAGAGCTCGGCGGCGACGGCCCTCCGATTGCTGGTCGAAGAACAGCTCGACGTCTCGGCGATCTATTTTACGATGTGCGAATCAGACGTTCGCGCGGTGCTGTCGTACGAAAGGACCTGCATCGGCACCGACGCGGCCGCGCGCGCGATAACCGGCCCGACGTCGATCGGGCGGCCGCACCCGCGGGCGTTCGGAACGTTCCCCAGAGTGCTGCGGCGGTACGTGCGAGAAACGGCGTTTTTGCCGCTCGAAGAGGCGATCCGGCGCTCAACCACTCTTCCGGCGATGCGCCTTGGCCTACGCCGGAGAGGGAAAGTCGCCGAAAATTGGTATGGAGACATCGTGGTGTTCGATCCGCAACGCGTCGGCGACGCCTCGACGTATTTGGAGCCTTTGCGCTATCCGGTCGGGATCTGTCACGTGTTCGTCAACGGACGTCCCGTCGTCCTCGACGAGGCGCCGACGGGCGAACGTTCCGGGCGAGTGTTGCGCCGCGGACGCGATCTGTAAAGCCTTGACCCTCCAGGCGAGCGCGGGATACTGAGGTTCATGCACGCATTTCGAATTTGGTTCAGTGTGAGCTGTGCGGCGCTGGCGTTTGCGTACGCGCCCCCAGCAGATGCCCATACCAGCGGCCGTTCGCGCGCCGTGTCTGCGCCGAGCGACGTGCGACCTTGGATCGAAGGTGTCGATCCCGCTCTGGAAAACCGGCTTTTCTGGAATTCGTACTATTCGCTGCCTTCACACAACGTATTGAAGGTGTACGCGTTCTCAGCCGGCGGTTTTGAGTCTGCCGGCGTGCGCTTCTCGGCGCGCGTGCCGCACGAGCGACGCGATCTGCGATCGGCTGAAATATACGACGAGGCGGCGACGCTGATCCGAACCACGTTCGAGCGCTTTCCCCAGATCCAAACGGTCGACGTGTGGGGTACGATTCCCGTCGCCGAATCTGAAGCGCAAACCGAGGAGAGCACGGTGTTCTCCGTATCGGCAGATCGTTCGACGTACGAGAGCGTCCGAGACGGCGGCTATGGCAGCTCGGCGTTCGTGAAGAAGTTCGGTTTCGTCTGGCTCGCCCCGCAAGTGCCGAAGTGACGACGCGCTATCGGCGCCACGAACTCGCGGACGCTCGATCGCGAAGCTCGCGCGCGGCCCGCCATGCGCTGTCGGCGACAGCGGCCGGAGCCTGCGCATTCGCGTTGGCCCTGTCCGTGACTGGCGCAACGCCGTCTACCGTGCACCGGCCCGGTGTCTTGGGCCGAGTCCAGGCGCGTGCAGAGCTGGTCGAACCGGATGCTCCGGCGCTCCACGAATCGGAATTCGATCGCTTCGGCGAAGTTTGGCGTCTGCCGACGGATCGCAAGGTCATCGCGCTGACCTTCGATGATGGGCCCTACCCCTTCTACACGCCGTTGCTGCTCCACGTGTTGGAGCGATCGCGGGTTCGTGCGACGTTCTTCGTCGTGGGAAGAAATGCGCAGCAGTTCCCCGAGCTCGTGTCGCGGATCGTCGATTCGGGAGACGAGATCGGCAACCACACGTTCAACCATTATAAGCTGCCGTTCCTGAGCGATGCGCAAATCGCGCACCAGATTCGGTCCTGCGGGGACGAGCTCGCGCAGTTCACCGATCGCCCTATCACGCTGTTCCGGCCGCCGCACGGCCGCTACGATCGGCGCGTGGTGACCATCGCCCACTCGCTTGGCTATCGGACGATCTTTTGGAGCGATAGTCCCGAGGACACGAAGGATATCAGCCCGGCGCTGCTCGTGCGACGCGTCTTGAGCCAAGCCCAGCCGGGGGCGATCGTGCTGATGCACAGCGGCCAGTACAAGACGGTCGTCGCCTTGCCGGTGATCATCGACAGACTGCGCGAGCAGGGTTACACGTTTGAGACGGTGGGAGAGCTGCTGGCTAACGCCGACCCGAATTAGCGATCCCGATCAACGGACCTCGTTAGCGAGCCCGATCAGCGGCGCGGATCTTCTGCCAGGCAGTCGATACTTCACGTTCCAGCGATGCGAGGTCGCGATCGTTGCGCACGAGGATTCCCGCGCGCCGCTCGTATTCCTCATCCGCCAGCTGGGCTCGCATCCGCGCCTCCGCGTCTTGTTCGGTGATGCCGCCGCGTTCGAGAAGACGGCGGCGGCGGACGTCTTTCGGCGCGAGAACCGCGACGACCGACTGACAGTTCCGCTCGAAGCTCGTTTCGAACAAAAGCGGCACGACGACGATGACGATCGCATCTGAAGGCTGCTCGCCGATCTGGGCAAGCGTCCGCTTGAGGATTTCCGGATGCATAAGCGCGTTGAGGCGAGTGCGCTTTTCATCGTCCGCGAAGATCAGCTGCGCGAGCCGCGCGCGATCGAGTCTGTTGTCTGGACCGATGACTTCCGGTCCGAAGGCGCTTGCGATGCGTCCGAGCAACGGGCTCGGCGGTTCGACGACGGCGTGGGCGATGGCGTCGGTATCGATGATGATCGCGCCGCGCCGGGCGAACATGTTCGCCACGGTGGATTTCCCGGAGCCGATGCCACCGGTCAGGCCGACGATCATGCGACCTCGGAAGCCGTTTCTAGGACGGCCGCTCCACCGTTATTCCGCGAGTGGTTCCGGGCTTTCCAGCCGTTGCGCAGACGCCGGTTCCGGAGTTTCGCTCGATGCGGCGGCCGGAGCTTCGTCGGACGGCCCCGCACCCGCCGCTGGGTCTGGGTTCGCCTGTTTGATGCTCGTGGTGATGCGTCGCGAGGCGGGCACGACGTTGAGGATTTTGACGTTTACCGTCTCGCCTTGCGCCGGCGGATGTGCGGTGTTGAATTCCGATTTCGGAACCATGCCGGTGACGCCCGGCATCAGCTCGACGAGCAGGTAGTTCTGCGTCGATTTGATGAGCTGCGCGGGCACAATCGCGCCTTCAGGCAGCGCCTCGGGCACCTGTTTCCATGGATCTTCGAGCGCGTGCTTGAGCGAGAGACTGACCTTCTTGGTCTCGGGGTCGAACTTCATGATTTCGACTTGGACCTTATCGGCGATCTGCACGACTTCGCTCGGATGCTTGATGCGCGACCACGACAGCTCGCTGTTGTGGATCAGTCCGTCGATGCCGCCCAGATCCACGAATGCGCCGAAGTCAGCGAGCCGCACCACGGTGCCTTCGCGGATCTGACCCGCTTCGAGCGTCGACATCAGCTCTTGCTTCTTCTGGTTGAGCTCTTCTTCGAGCACCACGCGCTGCGAAAGAACGACCCGCCGCCGTTTGTGGTCGAGGTCGATGACCTTCAGCCGCAGCGTGCGTCCGACCATCTCCTCCAAATTGCCGACCGGGTGGCGCCGTATCTGCGAAGCCGGCACGAAGCCGCGCATGCCGAGGTCCACGAGGACGCCGCCTTTGACCACTTGCGTGACCGTCGCAGTTATCGCTTCGTTCTGCTCGTGCGCTTCCAGCACTTTCTCCCACGTCTTCAACGCGCGCGCGCGCTTTTCGGAGAGGTACATCGTGCCGTCGCCCTCGCTGTCGAGGCGATAGACGAGCACTTCAAGCGTATCGCCGACCTTGAAATCGGCGACGTTCAAGCCGGGAGATAATTCGCGACCGGTGACGACGCCTTCGGATTTGCCGCCGATGTCGACGAGCAGCTCGTCGTGCGACTTCGCGACCACGACGCCGGTCAGGATCTGACCTTCGTCGAGCGTTTTGAGGCTCTCTTCGTAGAGCTGCTGTTCGAGGGCGAATTCCTCACCCAGCGACTGGTTTGCGTCGAGAACCTCGGATTCAGCCATTATGATGTTGCGTTACCTAACCTTACAATTATTTGCCTTTGCGATTTGTCACGGGCGCGAGCGCGGAGGGCCCGCTACGTCGTGCGGTTGGACCGATTCGCAGGACCGGATGAGCGCTGGCAGACGGGGCAGAAGAACGTGCCCCGTTGGGCCAGGACGATTCGCCGTATCCGCGCTTTGCAGCGTCGACACGGCAAACCTCGGCGGCCGTAGACGGCCAACTGCTTCTGAAATCCGCCCTGCTTTCCTCCCGCATCGACGTAGTCGTCGACGCTCGAACCGCGCTTGTCGATGGCTTTCGTTAGGACTTTTCTCAACGCGGCGAGCAGCTTCCGGGCCTCGCGCTTGTTCAAGCGGCCCGTGCGTTTTGATGGTCGTATGCCTGCGCGCCAAAGCGCCTCGCACGCGTAGATGTTGCCGATACCGGAAACGAAGCGCTGATCCAGCAAGAAGACCTTGATCGCGCTGCGGCGGCCGCGGAGCAAAGCGTGCAGGCCATCGGCGTCCAGGCGCTTGTCGAACGGGTCGATGCCGACCTGCACTTCCTCCCGGGGATCGCCCGCGAATATCCGTAACCGGCCGAATTTACGCGCGTCCGCGAAGACCAGATTGCCGCCATCGGCGAATCGCCACACGAAACGCGTATGGGGCAGCGGCGTTTTCGCGTCGACGATCAGCCGGCCGGTCATCCGCAGGTGGATCGCGGCGTGGCTGCCGCTTGCGAATCTGGCGACGACGAATTTTCCGAGCCGACGCACTTCCGCGATCTGCTCGCCGGCGATGCCTTCGGACGCCTGGCCGCGCGGGTCGAGGACGCGCGGCCAGGCGAGCTCGACGCGCGCGATCCGCCGGCCTTCGATGAGCGGCCGCAGGCCGCGCACGATCGTCTCGACTTCGGGAAGTTCGGGCATGAGCTACGCGAGCTTCGCTCGCATGCGGCATCGACCTTCGGTCGAAAAGTCGAGCTTCGCAGGACCCCTACGAGAGATTCCGGCTATTCGACCTCGGCCCAGTTCGGGCCGGATTTGAAATCTACCGCCAGCGGCACGCGCAGCTGCATCGCTTCTTCCATCGCGACGCGCACGTCCGCTTTCGTCTGATCGAGCCGGTCCGGCGGCACGTCGAAGATCAATTCGTCGTGCACCTGCAACACCAAGCGCGCGGGAGACTGCTCCTGCGCAAAGCGCCGCGCCGCGCGGACCATGGCGAGCTTGATGAGGTCCGCCGCGCTGCCTTGCAGCGGCGCGTTCACCGCCATGCGCTCGGCGGCGGCGCGCAGCATGCGGTTGCCGGAGTTGAGATCGGGAAGGTAGCGGCGCCTGCCCATGATTGTCGTGACGTAGCCGAGCTCGCGCCCTTGCGTCAGCGTCCGAGCGATGTAGTCACGCACCCGCGGGAAGCGCTCGAAATATGCATCGATGAAAGCCTTGGCATCCGCGCGCGAGAGTCCGGCGCTTTGCGCGAGACCGCGCGGACCCATACCGTACAGGATGCCGAAGTTGACCGCCTTGGCGCGACGCCGCACTTCGGCCGGCACCGCTTCCCCTTCGGGCATGCCGAACACCGCGCGAGCGGTGAAGGCATGGATGTCCTCGCCGGCTTCGAACGCGGCGATGAGATTCGGATCGTCGGCAAGATGGGCGAAGAGACGCAGTTCGATCTGCGAATAGTCTGCGGCGAGCAGCACGTTGCCGGGGGTCGGCGGCAAGAACGCTCGCCGGATCACTCGGCCGACTTCGCTGCGGATCGGGATGTTCTGCAGGTTCGGATTCGAGCTCGCCAATCTACCGGTCGCCGCGCCCAACTGATGCAGCGTGGTGTGCAGCCGCCCGGTCCGCCGGTCGACCAGCTGCGGCAGCGCATCGGCATAGGTGGACTTCAGCTTCGCGACTTCGCGATACTCGAGGATCTTTGCCGCGATCTCGTGCTCGAGCGCGAGCGGCGTCAGCACGTCGACGCTCGTGCTGTAGCCGGTTTTCGTCTTGCCGCCGCTGGGCAGCTTGAGCTTTTCGAACAGAATCGTTCCGAGCGCACGCGGAGAGTTGATGTTGAATTCCTCTTCTGCGAGCCGAAAGATGTCGCCGCTCAGCCTGGCAACGGCGGCGTCCAGCTCGCACCGTATCGCGTCGAGCCCGGCAAGATCCAGACGGAAACCGACCCGTTCGGTGTCGGCGAGCACGAGCGCGAGCGGCAGCTCGATGTCGAAGAGCACCCGGCTCAATCCTGCCGCCTCGACGTCCATACGCAGTTCGGCGGCCAGGGTCAAAACCGCGTCTGCCGCGCCTGCTTGCGCCGGCACGGCGGGCTGCTCGCCGTCGAACAAGCCGAGCACGGCAGGCGGACCGTCGAATCCGGCCGCCGCGAGTTGTTGTTCTCCGCGCGAAGGGTCCAGCAGCGCTTGGGCCAGCATCGTGTCGAACTCGATGCCCGACGGCATGAGATCCATGGCACGCAGCCAGCCGGTGAAGTTCTTGGCGTTGTGCACGATCTTTTTCGGGGCGTCGCTCTCGAGCAGCTCGCGCAATCCACTTTCCACTTGCGGCTCCTGCAGCAGGTCCGCGGCGATGACCACCGCCTCGCCGGGCCGCCAAGCGATCGCGATGTTGCGCTTGCGAGACGAACGCCACGATTCGAGTTCGGGGACGATCGCGATCGCGACGCAGCGCTGCGCCGCAGCTTCGCGGAGCACGAGTGCTGCTTCATCTGCGCCGGCGACCGCCGCGAAGTTTTTGGCCCGTTCTAGCTCCGTCGCCGGTCGAGCGCCGGTCGTGGAAAGCGGCGTTGATGCGAAACGCGGCCCGGGCGTCACGCCGCGCACGAGCGAGCGGAATTCCAGCTCGGCGTAGAGCTCCTGCAGGCGGACGGGATCCGGTTCGCGATATTCGAGGTCGCTCCATGAGAGATTGACGGCAAGATCTCGTTTCGCCAGCGTGACGTCGCGGCAGCGGCGCGCTTGGTCCCCGTGACTGCGCAGCAGCTGCGCGATGCGCGGCGGCCTCACCTCATCGACGCGCGCCAGCAACTCGTCCAGCGAACCGAATTCGGCGATCAGTTTCGCCGCCGTCTTCTCGCCGATGCCCGGCACGCCCGGCAGATTGTCCGACGGGTCGCCTTTCAGGCCTCGGAAATCGGGCAACTGCGCGGGCGTCAAGCCGAACCGCTCGCGCACCGCTTGTTGGTCGTAGCGCGCCAAGTCGCTCATGCCGCGTCGCGTCACGATGACGGTGCAGTGCTCGTCGACGAGCTGCAACAGATCCAGGTCGCCGGACACGATGACGTTCGTGAGCGCCTCTGCGGAAGCGCGCGTCGCGAGCGTTGCGATGCAATCGTCGGCTTCTTCACCTTCCATCTCGACTATGGCGACGTTCAAGACGTCGAGAATCATGCGCACGACGGGGAACTGGGAACGCAGCTCGTCCGGCATCGCCGGCCGGTTCGCTTTGTACTCGGGTACGGTTGCGAGCCGCTCTTGCGGAATTCCGGCGTCGAAACACGCCGCGACGTGGCTCGGCCGCTCCATCGAAAGCACGCGGGCGAGCATGCGGTCAAACCCGTACGCCGCGCCGATCGGCTGACCTGCGGACGTCGAGAGCGGCGGCAGAGCGAAAAATGCGCGATAAACGAGCGCCGAGATGTCGATGAGCAGCAGCTTACGGCCGCGCCGTTGCGTTTGCGCCATGGCGGATTACGGGTGGTACGTCAGCCGCGCGGTCGCCAGCGTGACGGGGACGCGGAAACCGACGGTGATCTCAACCGACTTGCCGGGTTCCACGGCGGATGATCCCATCGCCGGAACGTCGATGCTGCCGCCCGACAGCCCATAATAGGTAGCGTTCGTCGATTGATCCGTCAAGACGAATCGGTTCGGCGCGACGATCTCCTGCACGCCCTGAGCGTTCGAGAAGGTCGCGGATACGACGACGATGTCGTCGGCGATGGTGCCAGCCTGCTGACCCGCTATCCGGTCGACCGAATGGATCGTGAATTCGGCGGGATCGGCGGTGACCAAGCTCTGCGCCCCGAGCGATTCCGGCTGACAACCCCAAGCGCACCCGCCCAACGCGGAGACGAGAGCGAAGAGGTGGAGAATGTCGCGCATGCGCATCCGTCGGTGGTTTCCTCACAGCGCTTGGCTTTGCCCGCTCCGGGCCGCCGCGCGGCAGGCCGCGGCGACGCGAACCGCCTCGAACGCACGCCGCGCGTCCACGATGCGGCGATGATTCGGATCGGAGACCGCTGCGCAAAAATCTTCTGCGACCGCAGCGATTCCATCCGCGTACAAACGCTGCTTCTCTCCTGCATCGAACCACGCCTCACCGCCGACAGAGCGCTCTTGCAGCCCGGGCGATCGCAGTGCGCGAACGGCATCTGCTGCCGCCTTGGCTCGCCGACCGGTGAGTCGCAATCGGGTCGGGATCCACCCGTCCGCGATCGCGTCGCAGCCGTCGAAGCAAGCGACGGCGTGCGTCCGCTCTTCCGCCGATGAGGCGATGAACGCATGATAATACGTCGCCAGCTTGGACCGATCGGCGCCGATCGCGGCGAACACGCGGTCCTGGCGCTTCGGCGTGCCGCCGACCCAGGCGATCGCCTCGCGAGGAACGCCGAGCAGCGCACCGCACCAGTCGAAAAAATGAACGCCGTGCTCGATCAGGATCCCACCAGAAACCGCCGGATCCCAAAACCAGTGGTCGTCGGGCAACCCCTCGCAGCTCGCGATGTTCTCGACCGCGATGCTCTGCAGTTCCCCGGCCGCGCCGGACGCAGCGATCGCACCGATAGCCCGCACGATCGGCGTGTACGGCATCGGAAAATCGACTCCGACGATTTTCCCCGCCCGAACGGCGGCATCCACCACGCTGCGGGCCGCATCGACCTCAGTCGCCAGCGGCTTTTCCACGAAGACGTGTTTGCCGGCGGCGATCGCCGCGAGCGCTTTCGGCGCGTGATCCGACGGCGGCGAAGCGACGATGACGGCTTCGATATCGTCTAACGCGAGCATCGCTTCATACGACTCGCAGACCCGCCCGATGCCGTGCTTCGCTCCGAACTCGCGCGCATGCGCGGGCGTCCGCGACGAAATCGCGGCGACGCGCAGCGGACCGCGCTGCGCCATGGTCTGCGCGATGAACCCCGCGAACGCGCCGGCGCCATACAATCCCGCTTTCATCCGCTGGCCGACTCCAAACTTCCCGACGTCCGCAGGTCCGCCGCGGCGGTCCGCGCTGCCGCGTCCGGCGCCGGCAACGCAAGCGCCAGCAAGAATGCCGTGATCGCTATGCCGACGAGCGTCCACAAGGTCGGCAAAAGACCGGCGACGTCGGCCAGCCGGCCGAGCGCGCCGACGGCTAAACCGCCGAGACCGGAGGTGAATCCGATCGTCAGCGCGCTGGCTAATGCCAGCCGGTTCGGCATGAACTCCTGACCGAGCAGCAGCGTCACGGTGAACGTGCCAATCAGGCAGGCGCCGGCCAGCGACAACGCGATCGTGCCCGCGACGCCCGGCGTCAAGAGATAGACCGCGAGGAGCGGCGGGGTGAACGCCAAGCCAACCAGCATGGTGGGCTTTTTCCCGATCCGGTCCGCAACGGGGCCCGCCATCACCGTGCCCGCCGCTCCCGCTCCGAGAATTAAGAACAGCAGCAACCCGCTTCCCAACGCACCACGGTGCAGTACGTTGATCGCGTACAACGGCACGAACGTCAGCATTCCGCTGTACACGACCGAGCGCAGCGCGACGACGGCGACGAGCAGCGTCATGCGACCTTTCTGGGATTCGCGCTTTGCGCCGGCCGGCGCGTGCGCGGCCTCGTGCCGCGCTTGCGCGCGCGCGAGCGACGGCAACACTGCCGCCAGCGCCGCGGCGATGGCGATGCCCGGGATGGCTACCACCCACGTCGCGCGCAGGCCCCAGAGTCCCACGATGGCGAGCACCACCAGGGGGCCTAATGCGAATCCGATGTTCCCGCCAACGGAGAACACCGACATGCCCGTTGCTCGACGTGCACCGGCCACGAAGCTCGCCGATTTCGACGCCTCCGGATGGTAGATTGCCGAGCCGACGCCCGACAATCCGACGGCCAGAAGCACGAGCCAGTAGTTCGGCGAAACGCCCAGCGCGGCGAAGCCCGCCACGGCGAATAAGACGCCGGAGGGCAGCAGCCAGCGCGCCGGCGCGCGATCCGACGCGACCCCGAAGACGGGCTGGACGATTGATGAGGTGACGTTCGACGTCATGATCACCGCGGCGAGCGACAGATAAGAAAGCTGGAACTCTCGCTGCAGGAACGGCAGGACGGCCGGCAGCGCGCCGCCCGTCACGTCCACGGACAGATGCCCGAGGCTCAAGAGCCCGAGCAGCTGCCGGTTGACGGAACGCATGCCGAAATTCTTTCTTTGGAAACGAACAGGAGATGCAGGCGGCCAAGCGAGACGCACGGGCTCATGGCGCCTTCGCTTTTGCCGATAGCGCACCTCTCCGGCGGGTCGCTCGCGCTGATCGCGACGTTGATGATTCTCGTACTCGCGATTCCGGTCGTCGGCGCGATCACGGCGCGGCGGTTGCGCATGGCAGACGTCGCCTCGAGTAGCAAAATCGCGCGCTATCTCCGCACCATCGCTATCCTATGGTCCATCACCGCTCTCGCGCTGTACGCGCTTCATCTCTATGGCGAGGGACCGAGCGACGTCGGCGTCCGGCCGCCGCACGCTTGGATCGAGATCTTGGCCGGCTTTTCGGTAGTGGCGGCCATGCTCGTGCTCGGCCGCGGCCGGACTGGCGCCGTCGGTCAGCAGTATGCGCGCCGCGTGGGCATCGTTCTGCCGCAGACGCCGTGCGAATGGGCGCTCTTCGTCGTGCTGGCCGCGACGGCCGGCGTCTGCGAAGAGTTCTTGTACCGCGGCTACGCATTGACGAAGATCGCCGAACTCTCCGGCAGCCTTGCGCTCGGCGTCATCTTGTCGTCAGCAGCTTTCGGAATCGCACACTCGTATCAAGGCCGCATGGGCATGATCGGCACCGGGATCGCCGGCCTGCTCTACGCGTTGGTGTTCGTCGCAACCGGATCGCTTCTGCCCTGCATGCTCGGTCATTTCGCCCAAGATATCGCGGGCGCCGTCGTGCTGACCCGGCGTTTGCGCCACGGCTGAATCGCTTTTGGGAACGGCGGCGCGGAAAGAGGATGTAGGTTCCGCGCTTCAGCCGCGAGAATACGGGAAAGCCCATGACTTACGTGATCACCCAGCCGTGCATCGGCGTGAAGGACAAATCGTGCATCGACGTGTGTCCCGTCGATTGCATCAAGGGCAACGACGAAGACGAGATGCTGTACATCGACCCAGAGACCTGCATCGACTGCGGAGCTTGCGTCGCGGCGTGCCCGGTCAACGCCATCTACAACGAGACTGAAGTGCCCGAGGAGTGGAAGCACTTCACGCAGATCAACGCGGACTATTTCAAAAAATAATCAGCGCTCTTTCGTGAACTCCAAGTAGGCGGACTGGTCCTGCGAGGATAGCTTTCCCGCCGCGACCACCGAATAGCGCAGCGCGAGCGCTCCGACGAGACCTGGCAGCGGCGATCGGACGATCATCGGCAAGATAATACCGCACGCGATCGCTCCGATCTGGAAAACGTCTCGCACCCCATCGCTCTTCAGCGGTTTGCCGTAAGGGCCGATCTGGTTCAGCCAGCCGGCGAGTGCGACGGCTTCAGCCGCCGTCGCCGCGCGTTCCGCCCGGTGCAATCGCTTGCGGCCCCGCGCATCGATGCCGCGCGTGAGGCTCGCGGCGAGCGACACGAGCGCCGTCCCCGACGCGAGCGAAGAGCACGCGAACAGCGCCGGCAGAATGGGAGACGCCGCCCAAAGCGGCACGCTCGAGTGACCGAGCAACACGCCCGTGTACGTGCCGAAGAACAACGCGAGCGGCAACCCGGCGAGCGCGACGGCCTTGCGGGGCAGCAGTTTCCGAAGCTTGGGGCTCGCGCTCGTCGCTGCTCCGGCCACCGCGAGCGCGCTCAAACCGGTCAGCGCCCAAGCGCCCGCGTTCATCGGCGAGGATGGCTTGAACACCCGCAGCATGTGATGGAATCGATCTGGTCTGCCGAGGTGGCTGATGAGCAGCGGCGGGCAGAGCAGCACCACGGCGCTCGACGCGCCGAACGCGCAGCGTGCGATCGCGTCGTCACCACGCTTGTTGCGCAAACTTGCGAGCGCGCCGACCACGAATGCTCCTGCCGCAGCGCCACCGAGCCACAGATAGGCGATGACGCTCCAACCCCAGTCCGGCGGCTTAAGCGCCGGCTCGTCGTAGTAGCCCTTCACGCCGGATTCGATCGCAGCGCCAAGCCGATCGCGCCGGTTACCGCGATGGCCGCCGCAAGTCCGGCCAAGTAAAAAGCCTTCATCGCTCGTTTCGGCGAGCGCGGATGGCGCGGCAAATTGTAGCGTTCCGGCTCGTCGAGCAGCAAGAAGAGCGAGTGCAATCCGCCGAGTTCATGACCTTCAGGTTCGCCGTAGAGCTGCGCGCGCGCTTCGCCGCGGTCGCGCAGCTGCTCCACGCGTCGTTTTGCACGCTCGTGAAGTTCGGCGAGGTCGCCGAATTGAATAGAATCGGTCGGGCAGACTTTCGCGCAGGCGGGCTCCATGCCGTCTTGCAACCGATCGTAGCACAGCGTGCACTTGTGGGCGGTGCCTTCGCTAAGGCTCGAGCAATCTCGAGCCCTACTTTCCACTTCGAGGACGCCGAACGGGCACGCCACCACGCAGTAGCCGCAGCCATTGCAGACGTCTTGCTGAACGTAGACCGTATCGAACTCCGTCCTGATGATGGCCGCGGTAGGGCAGGCGTTCTCGCACGGCGCATCGGCGCAATGTTTGCACACGTCGCTGTTGAAGAGCCAGCGGACGGCGCCGGCGTCGTCGACCTGCTCGATGAACTGCACGTGCCGCCACGTCGTCGCGCTGAAGCCGCGGGTATTGTCGTAGGACATGCCCGTGAACTCGATGCCGTCGGCCGGCAATTGATTCCACTGCTTGCACGCCACCTCGCACGCTTTGCAGCCGATGCACAGCGACGAGTCGGTGAAGAACCCAACCGCACTTCCTGGCGCCGTCATTCGGAAGCCTGCTTTCGTCCGGCTCGCAGATCACAGGCGATCGCCTTCACTTCGAAGATGGAGACGTTCGGCTCGAGGACCAAATGCGTGAGGTCGTTGGGGGCATCACCCGTTGTGACGCCCATGTAGCTCCAGTGCATCGGCACGCCGATCTGATGCACCGTGCGGCCCTCCATCTTCAGCGGTTTGATGCGCGCGGTGACGAGCGCGCGGCCTTCGTAGCGTCCGCGCAGCGACGTCACCGTCACCCAGTCGCCATTGTGGACGCCCTTTTCGCGCGCGAGCTCGCGGCTCATCTCCACGAACGCCGCAGGCTGCAGTTCGGCCAGCCACGGCAACCAGCGCGACATGGCGCCGCTGACGTGATGCTCGGTCAATCGATAGGTCGTCATGACAATCGGAAAGCGCGGATTCTCGATCCCGGCGAGCGGATTATCTGCGCGGTCCGAATATGCGTGCGCCGTTGGGTTGCTTTGGGTCGAATACAACGCGTTCGATGCCGGCGACTCGAATGGTTCGTAGTGCGCCGGAAGAGGGCCGTCCTTCAGGCCGGAAGGCGCGAACAGCCAGCCTTTTCCGTCCGGCATCATGATGAACGGGTCGGCACCGGACAGGGCGTCCATGCCGGCGGTCCCATGTGGCGGCTCGTCAGGGTTCTTGGTCGATGGAAAATCGGGCACGTCGTATCCGGACCAGCGCCGCTCGTCTTCATCCCACCAGACGTATCGCTTCGCCTCGGACCACGGCCGGCCGCTCGGGTCCGCCGACGCGCGGTTGTAGAGAATGCGCCGGTTGGCGGGCCACGCCCAGCCCCAACCTGGGAAAACGCGCCCTTCGCCGTTTCGTGACGCCGCGAGATTGCGGCCCGGTTCCGGATAGACGCCGCTGTAAATCCACGAGCCGCAGGCTGTCGACCCGTCGTCTTTCAAATCGGCGAAGCTCGCGACATGTTTGCCTGAGGCGGTCTCGTAGCCGTTAATCTCGCGCAGCACTTTGAGCATGTCGGGCTCCGGCGGCGCTTGCGAGTCGGCCGGCATCGTCCGTTCGGCGTCCGCGTCGTAGTCCCACGTGAGAGACTGGATCGGGCGATCACGTTTGCGACGGCTCCCTCGATACATCTCCTTCAGACGTTTGGCGAGCTGATGGACGAACCACGCATCGCTGCGCGCGTCTCCGGGCGGGTCGAGGACTTTTTCGCGCCACTGCACCAGCCGCTGGGTGTTCGTAAACGAGCCTTCTTTTTCCAAGTGCGAGGCGGCCGGGAGGAAAAATATCTCGGTCTTGATCGCCGCCGGATCGACGCCATCCGGCGACGCGTACCAGAAAGCGGCGCTCTCAGTCTCAAAAAAATCGCGGACGACGAGCCAGTCGAGCTGCGCCAGCGCATGGCGCTGGAGCCGGCCGTGCGCCGAGCCTGCCGCGGGATTCTGCCCCATCAACAGCATACCGCGGATCTTTCCATCCACCATGGCGAACGTCGAAGCGAGATGCGTGTGATCGCCGTCGAACCTCGGTAGGAAATCGTAGGCCCAGTCGTTGTCGCGCATCGCGCGGTCGCCATACCATGCGCGCAGCAGCGAGATGAAATACTTCGGCAGATTCGACCACCAACCCGACGGCGGCGTTTCCGTCCGCAGGTACGCGGCAAGCGTTTCGTGGCACGCGTCTGCGTTCGGCTGCGCCATATAGCCGGAGACGAGGTCGGAGAGCGTCGGAATGTCGGTCGAGCCTTGGATCGAGGCGTGCCCGCGCAGCGCCATGATGCCGCCGCCCGGGCGGCCGATATTGCCGAGCAGCAGCTGCAGGATCGCCGCGGCTCGGATGTTCTGCACGCCGTGGCTGTGCTGCGTCCATCCGACCGCGTAGCAAAAGGCGGAGGTCCGTTCGCGGCCGGAATTTTCGGCCAGCGTGCGGCACACGGCGAGGAATTCATCCGTGTTGCAGCCGCAGGCGCGCGCGACCATCTCCGGCGTGTAGCGAGCGAAATGCCGACGCACGATGTTGAGGACGCAGTTCGGGTCGGAAAGGGTCGAGTCGGTCATCACGTGGCCAGCGGCGTCGCGCCGGTACTGCCAGGTCTTCGGATCGTAGCGGCCGGCGCTCGGATCGAAGCCCGAGAAAACACCGTCCAGATCCTCGGTATCTTTGAATCCCGGATCGATGAGCGTCGCCGCGTTCGTATATGCAGTGACGTACTCGTGGAACCAGCGATCGTTCTCAAAGACCCAGTTGATGATGCCGCCGAGGAACGCGATGTCGCTGCCGGCCCTGATCGCCACGTGCAGGTCTGCGAGGGCCGACGTCCGGGAAAAGCGGGGATCGACGTGGATGACTTTCGCCCCGCGCTCTTTTGCCTCGACGACGCGTGCGAAGGCGATGGGGTGCGCCTCAGCCATGTTGGAGCCCATGATGAGGACGGCATCGCTCGAAACGAGATCTTGCGGCAGCGTCGTCGCGCCGCCCCGCCCGAACGAGGTGCCCAGACCGGGCACCGTGCTGCTATGTCATATCCTCGCTTGGTTCTCGATCGGGATGATGCCAAGCCCGCCGCAGAGCAGCTTCTTGATAAGATAGTTCTCTTCGTTGTCGAGCGTCGCGCCGCCGAGCGACTCGATCGCATAGCAGGCGTTGACCGTGCGCCCGTCGGGCAGCCTCTCGATGAACGTCTCGTCTCTCGTCGTCTTGATGCGTTCGGCGATCCGCTCCATCGCCCAGGACAGCGGTCGGCGCTCCCATGTGTGAGAGAACGGCGCGCGATACAGCACGCGCGTGATGCGGTGCGGATTCACCGCGAGCTGAAAGGTCGCGGCTCCCTTCGGGCACAGCGTGCCGCGATTGATCGGACTTTCGGGATCGCCCTCGACGTCGAGCAACCGGCCGTCTTTGACGAATGCGAGCTGGCCGCAGCCCACCGCGCAGTACGGACAGACGGTGCGTTTGACCTCGGCCCCGCGAATGCGCGACACCACATCCGAATTTTTTTGCGTCGAGCGCCGCCCGTCGATCATATGGCGCGAGCACTTCGCGTCGCGCCTTCGTCCTCCCGTTCCTTGACGTTCCGGATGCGCGAGAGTAAGATGAATGGTAGGCATGACGCTGCTCAGCTCTCTGCTTTCGGTGTTCCACCGGCACAAGTTGCCGGCTCCACCGAAGCGCGGCCGGACCTCATACCGGCTCATAATGAACGAACCGGTTCGCTTCGCGATCGGCGAGGCGAACGGCCAAACGTTCTCAGGAATGCTTGAAGATCTTTCGGCGAATGGCGCGTGCGTGCGCTCGCATCAGAAGATCAGCCCGGGCGAACCCATCGCGTTGTTCATGTCGTTCGGTCAGGAACTGAGATTTGATCTGCCGGGACGCGTCGTCTATTGCCGGCTCGAGTCGAACGGTTTCCGATTCAGATACGGCGTACGTTTCACGGGCCTCACAGCGGACGAGCGCGAGCGCGTCGCAATGTTTGTCGAGGATCAAAAGCAAGGCCGGCAGACCGGCGTTCGAGCCTTCCGTCAAGAGCCTCGCGCTCAGGAGTGACGGAGGGCTCCGGCCCGCATGTTCGTGGACCGAGAGTCGGCGGGAGCGCTGCTCGCCGAGGGACTTCGCGAAGAATCCGACGCCGTCATCCTGGGCGTAGCCCGAGGCGGCGTCTTGGTCGCCCAGCCGATCGCCGCTTTGCTTCGCGCACCGCTCGACGTCCTCGTCATCCGCAAGGTCGGCCATCCGATGCAGCCTGAGTTGGCGATCGGCGCGGTGTCCGCCAAAGGCGACTGCGTCTTCACCGACTACGCGGCAGGTTTTTCCGACACGGATCTGCGCGAATGGGCGGCGTCAGCTCAAACTCGCGCGCGCGAACTCGAAGCGCGCTTGCGAGACGGCGCCGGCGAGTTCCCGCTCGAGGGGCGCACGGCGATCGTGGTGGATGACGGCATCGCCACCTCGGCGACCATCGTTTGCGCGGCCGCGGCGGCGCGCCGCCGGGGCGCGGCTCGTGTCGTCGGCGCCGTTCCCGTCGCGCCGGCAGAGTGCGCGGCGTCCGTACGACCGCAGCTCGATGAATTTCTCGTGCTGCAGTCGGTCGACCATCCGCATTTCGCCGTCGGCCGCTTCTACGTGAATTTCCACGAAGTCTCCGACGAAGAAGTTCGCGCCGCGCTCGCCGACGCTCAAGCGTAGCTCACCGAGCGGAGCGGACCTGTGCCCACCGATTCCGAATGGCCGACCCGATGCCGCTGCTTCAACAGATGTGGGATTTTGCGGCCGCGAATCCGGGCATGTTGCTGTCCGGTTTGCGCGTGCATCTGGAACTATCGATCGCCGCGCTTACCATCGCCGGCGCGATCTGCATCCCGCTCGGCGTGTGGAGCTCGCGGCATGCGGCCGGCACGCCGCTCGTCGGTTTCGTGACCGCTCTGCGTTCCATCCCGAGCCTCGCCGTATTGGCGCTCATGCTGCCGCTGCTCGGCCTGGGTTTCGTTCCGGCGCTCGTCGCGCTCGTTTTGCTTGCCTGTCCGCCGCTTCTCGTCAATACTGACCTCGCGTATCGCGGCGTCGACCCGGCGGTGAAAGAAGCTGCGGTCGGCATGGGCATGCGTGCGTCGCAGGTGCTGGGCCGCATCGAGACGCCGCTCGCGCTGCCCGTCATCATCACCGGCATGCGCACCGCGACGGTCGAAGTGATCGCGTCGGCGACGCTCGCCGCGTTCATCGGCGGGGGTGGGCTCGGCGATCTGATCGTGCAGGGATTGCAGGTCGACAACAACGGTGAGCTGCTGCTCGGGGCCGCATGCGTCGGACTGCTCGCACTGCTTGCCGAAGGGGTTTTGAGCGCCGCCTCGCGGCTGGCCGCCGCGCCGCGACCGACCACCGCACTGCAGCTGAAAGGAGCCTGATGCAACGGATCACTTGCTCGCGACGTCGGGCGCTCGTCGCGCTTGCGGGAATGACTCTCTTGCCGGCAGCGTGCGGCCGCGCATCGAGCGCGCTGAAGGTCGGGTCGAAGAATTTCACCGAGGAATTGATCCTCGCCGAGATGTACGCCCAGCTGCTCGAGCACGCAGGCATTGCCGTCGAACGCAAACTCAACCTCGGCAGCATCGAGGTCGCGATGGGCGCGCTGTTGCGCGGCGACATCGATCTGTATCCCGAATACACTGGAACCGCGCTGCTCGTCCAGCTTCACCGAGGGCCGCTGCACGATCGAACCGCCGTTTACGACGCGGTGAAAGCCGCTTATCAGACCCAGTATCATCTGTCGTGGCTTGCCGCGGCGCCTATGAACGACACGCAAGCGCTCGCGACGACGCGCGACGTCTCGGCGAAATTCGGACTGCGCACGCTGTCGGACTGCGCGCGAGAAGCGCCACGTCTCCGGCTCGGCTCGGTGCCGGAATTCACGGCACGAGCCGACGGCCTGCCTGGCCTGCAAAAGACGTACGGCGGATTCAATTTCGCGAAGATCACCTACGTGGACATCGGCTTGAAGTACAAAGCGCTGCTCGACGGCGACGTGGATGTCGTCGTGGCCTTCGGTACCGACGGTCAGATCGACGCCTATCATCTGATCGTGCTCGAAGACGACAAGCGCTTCTTCCCGCCATACCCCGTCGCTCCGGTCGTGCGTGACGACGCCCTAGCGCGTTTTCCGAAGATCGCGCCGACCTTGAACCGTCTGGCGCCGCTGCTCACCGATTCCGTCATGCGCCGCCTGAACTGGCAAGTCGACGGCAACAGGCAGGAACCCGCCGATGTCGCGCGAGCGTTTCTCGCTCAATCGGAGCTGACCGGCGCCGCGTAGCGCCGCGCTCTCGTAATGGCTGACCGCCCAGCGGCGATTCGTTTCGACAACGTCGTCAAAGAATATGCCGCGGGCGTCAGAGCCGTCGACGGCGTCACGCTTGACGTGCCGGTCGGCGCGTTCGTCGTGCTCATCGGCCCGTCCGGCTGTGGGAAGACGACGCTCCTGAAGACGGTCAACCGGCTCTTCGAGCCGACAGCGGGCACGATCTACGTCGACGGCGAGGACGCACTCGCGGTCGATCGCGTGCGCCTGAGACGGCGCATCGGGTACGTCATCCAGCAGGTCGGCCTATTCCCGCACATGAGCGTGGCGCGCAACGTCGCGACGGTTCCCGAGCTATTGGGTTGGCCGCGCGTCAAGATCAGCGCGCGCGTCGACGAGCTTCTCGACCTCGTCCACCTCGAGCCGAAACGTTTCCGCGACCGTTATCCGCGGCAACTCTCGGGCGGCCAGCAGCAGCGAGTCGGCTTGGCGAGGGCGCTGGCCGCCGACCCTTCGATATTGCTCATGGACGAGCCGTTCGGAGCGGTCGACGCCATCGAGCGCGAGCACTTGCAGGACGAAATGGCATCCTTGCACGCGCGTCTTCGCACGACGATCTTGTTCGTCACGCACGACGTGGACGAGGCGTTGCGCCTGGCGGATGCCGTCGCCGTCATGCGAGCGGGAAAAGTCGAACAGTACGCGACGCCGCTCGAGGTGTTGGCGCACCCGGCGAACGATTTCGTGGCGCAGCTGCTCGGTTCCGGCGACGTCGTGCGGCGGCTCGCGCTCATCAAGGTAGAGCGCGCGATGACGGCTGCATCCGAAGTGCCGCAGGATAGATCCGGTCGTCCGAACGCGAGCCAGGCCGCGCTTGCCGGGTCCGATTCGTTGCGCGAAGCGCTCGGTGCGCTGCTCGCCACGGATGTGAACGCCCTGCCGGTGGTCGAGGAAGGCAAAACGATCGGCAGCCTGTCGCTGGACGACGTCCGACGCGCCGCGCGTCAGAAGGCCTAGCCATGCGCTACATGTTCGATCACCCGGCAGTCGTCGGTCTGGCGCTCGCGCAGCACGTTTACCTGACGCTGACGGCGCTCGCGATCGCGCTCGCGATTGCGATCCCGCTGGGCTTGGTTGCCGCGAAGTCGAGAAAAGCGCGGACGCCGATCTTCGGCGTGCTCGGCGTCATCTACACGATTCCAAGTCTGGCGCTGTTCGCGCTGTTGGTGCCGTTCGAAGGCTTGGGATTCGCGACAGCCGTCACGGCGCTCTCCGCCTACGCGCAAATGATTCTCGTCCGGAATATATCCGAAAGCATCGTCGGCGTCGATCAAGCGGTCGTCGAGGCGGCGCGTGGCATGGGCATGAACGCTTGGCAGGTGCTCGCGCGCGTCGAGACGCCGCTTGCGATGCCCGTCGCGATCGGCGGTGTCCGTATCGCTGCGGTGTCGATCATCGGCATCGCCAACCTTGCGGCCTGGATCAACGCGGGTGGGCTTGGGACGCTCGTGCTCGACGGCATCGAGCGGGACTACCCGGATAAGGCGTTGGCGGGTGCCATCGTCTCAGGCGCATTGGCGATCGCGGTCGATCTGTCGCTGCGCGTGGTCGAACGGCGCTTTAGGCCCGTTTCAACAGGTTCGAGCTGAAGCCGCCGGACGAATCCGTCCAGCGCTGTTCGACACGGAATCCGCTATCCCGAGCCAGCGCGTCGATCTGGGTGGCGTCATACTTGTACGATGACTCCGTATGGATGGTCTCGTTGTCTTGGAAGTCCACATTCATGCCCAGACCGTCGATCGCCACGCGCTGCGCTCCCGTGCTGACGAGCAGCATCTCCACGCGGCTCGCGCTCGGACTCCAGACGGCGCGGTGCTTGAACGCAGCGGGATCGAAATGTCCGCCAAGCTCGCGATTGATGCGCAGCAAGATGTTCTTGTTGAAAGCCGCGGTGACGCCGAGCGGATCATCGTAGGCCGCGTGGAGGACCGAGGGATCCTTTTTGAGGTCGGCGCCGAGCAGAAACCCGTCGCCGTCGCGCAGTGTCGCGCTGACCGCTCGCAGCGTCGTTTGCGCCTCAGCCGGATCGAAATTGCCGATATTCGAACCCAGAAACAAGACGAGTGCGTGATTGCCGTTCTCCCTCTGCAGCCGACGCAAACCGTGCAGGTAGTCGTCGGCGTGCGCGTCGATCGAGATGTTCGGATACACCTTGCGCAGCGCCGCGGTGCTCTCGTCGAGCGCCGATCTCGAAATGTCGATGGGGCGGTACTGCAGCGCCGGTTGGCGCCGAAACACCGCGTCGATGAGATATCGGGTTTTGGTCGCGCTGCCGCTGCCGAGCTCGATGAGTTCGATCGGCGCGCCGACTCGATCGACGATTTCATCGGAATGGCGCTCGAGGATCTGCGCTTCGGCGCGCGTCAGGTAGTATTCGGGCAGCTTGCAGATCGCCTCGAAGAGCGCCGAGCCCAACTCGTCGTAGAAATATTTGGCTTGGAGCGTTTTCGGAGCATGGGAAAGACCCGCGCGTACGTCGGCGGCGAAGGACATGGTCCGCGCTGGTTGGCCTCTGCGGCACGAAAAACCTCGCTGAATCGAAGGCCGCTCAAACCCGATGCAGGCGAACGCCATGCCCGCACGATACGTTCTTCTTGGGGGACCAGACGTGGCAACCGTAACCGTCGGCCGCACGGCGCTTGAATTGACGCGCGGCGACATCGTCAAATTCACCGTCGACGCGATCGTCAACGCCGCCAACACATCGCTGTCGGGTGGCGGCGGGGTCGACGGCGCCATTCACCGAGCCGGCGGACCCTCTATTATGGAAGCGTGCAAAAAGATCGGGCACTGTCCGACGGGCAGCGCGGTGATCACGCGCGCGGGCCGGTTGCCGGCGGTGCATGTGATCCATGCCGTCGCACCGCGCTACTCCGGTCAACCGCCCGACGCCGAGCTGCTGAAAGCCGCGTACTCGGCCAGCCTGCGACTCGCGTCGCAGGTCGGCGCGCGCTCGATCGCTTTTCCGTCGCTGGGCACGGGCGCGTACGGTTACCCTATCGAAGAGGCGTCGGATATCGCGCTGCGCACCGTCCTCGAGTACGTTGGGGATCACGACGACATCGAGCGTGTCGTCTTCGTGCTGTATTCAGACGTTCACTATCGGGTCTACGAGCGCACGCTGCAGGCGCTGCTGACGGGATAAATGAGCGCGCATGGATGCGCGCCGCTACATTTACGGATACACGCCGCGCAACTGGGTCGCTTCGGCTACGCGTCCGACCGCCACCGCATACGCGCCGCGCCGCATGTTCACTTTGAGTTTCGTCGCGCGGTCGTGCGTCTCACGGAACGCCCGCACCATCTTGCGCCTGAGGCGTTCGTTGATCTCGTCTTCTTCCCAGAAGTTCTCTTGCAGGTCTTGCACCCACTCGAAATATGAGACCGTGACGCCGCCCGCATTGGCGAGGATATCCGGCAGCACCATGATGCCGCGGTCGTAAAGGATGTCGTCGGCGGCGGGAAGCGTCGGACCGTTCGCCGCTTCAGCGACGATTTTCGCTTTGATGCGAGGCGCGTTCTCTCGCGTGATCACTTTTTCCAGCGCCGCGGGCACGAGCACGTCGCAGTCGCACTCCAGCACGTCCTTGTTGCTCGTCGCTTCGCTGCCCGAGAGGCCGACGACGGATCCGGTCTCGCCCTTGTGCGCGATCAGTTTCGCGACGTCGAGGCCATTCGGATTCGCGACGCCGCCGCGGCTGTCGGAAACCGCGACGATCTTGTAACCGCGCGCGCACATCAGTTCCGCGGCGTGCATCCCCGCGTTGCCGAAGCCTTGGATCGCAACGCGAGCGCCTTCGATCTCGCTGCCCAGCTCTTTCATCGCTTCATCGACGACGTAGAGGCAGCCGCGCGCGGTCGCTTTGTCTCGGCCGAGCGATCCGCCGATGGCGAGCGGCTTGCCGGTCACGACGCCGGGAACCGAATAACCCTTCTGCATGGAGATCGTATCCATGATCCACGCCATGATCTGCGGCGTGGTATAGACATCCGGCGCGGGAATGTCTTTTTCGGGACCGATGATGATCGAGATCTCGCTGGCGAAGCGGCGCGTCATCCCCTCGAGTTCGTGCATCGACATCGCCTTGGGATCGCAGATCACGCCGCCTTTCGCGCCGCCGAACGGGATGTTCGCGAGCGCGCATTTCCAGGTCATCCACATCGCCAGCGCCTTGACTTCGTCCAGCGTCACGTCCGGATGGAAGCGTATGCCGCCTTTGGCGGGTCCGCGCGACATGTTGTGCTGCACGCGATAGCCTTCGAAGACTTTGAGGCTGCCATCGTCCATGCGCGTCGGCACCGACACGATCAGCACGCGCTTCGGCACGCGCAAGAAGGCGTGGATGGATTCGTTCAGCCCGATGAGCTTGGCGACGTCGTCGAGCTGCGCTTGGGCCATCGCCCAGACATTGTCGGCGGATTGTTCGGCTGACCGGTCAAGCGTGGTTTGGGTTGGCATGGGTCCTCCCAGCGGCAAAAAAATGGTGCCGAAGACAGGACTCGAACCTGCACGTCCTTGCGGACACAAGTACCTGAAACTTGCGCGTCTGCCAGTTTCGCCACTTCGGCACGGGACATGCTGGTTTAAGCAAGCCTTCATGGGCGCCCTCCCCTCGGTCGGCGGCGAGGGAACCAGCGCGGTGCGATGGAGCGTTGATATGAATGTGAGAACGAAAATCGCGATCTTTGCAAGCGCGGCGCTCGCCGTCCCGATGTTGGCCTTTGCCGCTGCGGCCGTGCCCTATGTGGCGGTTCCGCGCGGTGGCGCCGTGATTCTGAACACCGGGTCGACGAACAGCGCCGGTTATCGGATCGCGATCGGACAAGACGGTTCGGCGACCTACGTGCAGCCCGGCCGGGCGCCGGTTCGCGGCCAAGTGCCTGCCGACATCGCGAACAAATTTTGGAGCGACGTACGCGCCGCTATGCCGCTCTCGCAGTTGCGCGCCGGGGCGTGCATGAAGAGCGCCTCGTTCGGCGTTTCGATGTTCGTGTGGTGGCACGGTTCGCGCTCGCCGGACGTGAGCTGTCCGCTCGACGATCGCTCGCGTGCCCTTGCCGGCGACGCGACGACGATCGCAAACGCGCTTGGCATCAAGACGACGTCAAGCCACTTCGTGCCGCTGCCGATCAACGAGCCGCGGCACGTGTTGACGACGCCGACGCCGCTTACAACCCCGTAACGGCTTTTATCAAGTTGCGCGCGAACGGCGCGCCCAGCCCGGTGGCGAGGTCGTAGCCGGGCCCGGCTACGAATCCATCATCCAGCGATGCCAGCGGACAGGGGAACGTTCCTACCGTGCTATTGCATTGTGCGATGCTGCCGTAGGCAATATCCATGAACGCTGCTTGCCGCTGGGCGGCGCTCAGGCGATACAGCAGGGGCGCCGGATTGCCCAGCCGGTATGAATGACTCGATCCGAACAAGCCTCCGTTCACACTGCAAGAAATCTGCTGCTTGCAGGCCTCGAGCACGAGCGCCCACATCGCGGCCATGTCGGGAGCCGCGGCGCTCGTGCCACCGATCGGGCCTATCTGAGGACCCGGCGCTCCCGTTACCCCCGCGTTGATGATAACGGCGACTCCGGTAACCGGATCGGCATTCAGCGACAGGTCCGGCTGGAGCCGGCGCGGGGTGGCTGGCCCGTTGCAGAACGAACGAATGGAGCAGAACTGCCCGGTTGGTTGCCACGCGGGCCGTGCGGCGGTCAGTTCGGATATGCCGCCGCCGCCCGCGCCGAAGCCTTGATTTGTTTGATAGCCCCACGTCGCTACGATGCCGTCGAGGCGGCCGTTGGCTCCGATCGGCGTCGTCGTGCCACCGACCGACACGACGTCAACGTCATCCGCGGGCCACGACACACAGAGCTTATCGGCGTTCGGACCACCGTCGCGCATGCACTCCTCGGCGCCGGAATCACCCGACGAGATGAAGACGGCGATGCCTTCGGCGGCCAGGCTAGCGAACATGGCCGGCTCAAAACCGGTGCCGTCAACGTTCAGCGCGCATCCGGGCGCGGGCGGACTGCAATATGCATCCGGTTCGCCGAGGCCGAAGCTCAGACTGAGAATGTCGGCTTGGTTGTCGTTGATCGCTTGCTGCAGCTCGTCATCGGTGAGCTGGATGCCTTCGGCTTGCATCGCAGACGGCCCGCACGTTGATGGACCCGGAACGAAGCACTCCTTCGCATTATACGCCAGGTAGAAAAGCACCGAAGCGTTCGGCGCAAGGGACGTGGTCTGTTCCGTATCCAGTTGCGCCTCGACGTCTTCGGGATTGCAAACGAGGTAGTTCGGCGGATTCGCTTGCGTGCAGGGCGCCGTGACCGGCGGCGCGGGAGCATCACCCGAGCTGCAGCACGGGGATGAACCGGAGCCGGTTGCCGGCAGCGACACGTTGACCTGCGTCAACGTGCCGGTACCGCTCACGTGGAATGCGTTTCGGTAGGTCGGCACGTCGCCGTTTGATCCGTTGGAAATCGGGCCGGTACCGGCTATGCCGATCTTGATGCCGTCGCCCTTGCAGCACGAGTCGTTGACGCCGTAGGCGCCCGTGTAATCGAACGCGGCGCCGATCTGAAACGGCGAATAGCCGGCCTCAAGCGAGGACGACACGCCCGACAGCGGCCGGGCCGGCCCTCCCGGAATGAAGTGCCTGCGCAGATGGCGATAGGTCACCATCGATCCGACACCGGCGATCGGGATCGGCACGGAAACGCGCGGCGCCGTGACCGGGCCATAAAACGTCACGCCGTTCTTGCGATACCAACCGAAGTGCGTTCCAAATGCGCGCTCCATGCGATCCTGAGATCCGGATACCCAGAGCAATTGCCGCTGCGTCCAGCCTTTGACTGAGAGCCCGTATGACTGGAAGTAGCGTGCTGTCGCTGCGTACGCGGCCGGCGAAGCGCCGAAGTAGTCCGCCAGCTGCTGCGGCGTAAGGAAGCGGCGGTAGTACGGCGAGATCGGATCGCTTGCGAGCTGCGCGTATGCGAGCAAGCCGCGCTGATCGCGCATCTGCACCGCGATGTCGACGCTGACGTTGCCGAGGTGGGCGACCCCGAGATATGTCGCGCCGGCGAGCTGCTCGGCGCCATACGGAAATGCGGTGACCCCTCCCGCTACCGGCGACAACCTTCCCGGCCGCTCGACGGGCTCGCGCGGCGTGATCGGACCGCGTCCGTCGATCGGGATAACGCCTGCCTGGGCCGCGCCGGCGGTCGCGACGATCGCCACAGCGGTAACGAGAGAGGCCCAAAACCCGTGCTTCATCGCAGGGCTCCCTTCGAAAGCCATTTCAGCTGATCGTGAATCTGTTTCATGCGCCACCGCCCGTGCATGCGCTCGATGTTCGCCTCGGCAAGCGCCACTCGCGCGGCAAACACCTGCGCTTGCTGTGCGGCTCGGCCATCGGAGAGCGGTCTGCGGTCAACCGAGTGCAGCGTTTCGGTCTGAAGCCCGATCAGCTCCGTCGTGGTCGTCGTCTGCTGCGGCGTCGGGCTGAAGATGCCTTGCGTCGTTTGACCTGTGAAGTCGTAATAGATTTTGAAAACGTCGGTGAGCTGCACGCACAGCGGGCCCGGCCCGAAAGCGACCCAGGTGTCGATCGTCTCCTTGTCGGTATCTCCGAGCACGGTGTCAAGTCGCGTTTTGACTTCATGCAGGTCGTTGCCAGCCGTACCGAACGCCGTCGAAGCGCAGCCGGTCGGGATAGACGACGATCCCATGTCGCTCGTCATGTCGCTCGCTAAGTTCGGGGGCACCGGATACCAATTCGGCGTCAAGACAAACGATTGCGGCGCGGGGGTCGGAGCCGGCGCACATCCCACGGAGCTGACCGTAATCGGAATGCCGCTCGGATTCGGGGTCGCCACGGAAAACATCGTCGCAGTACCGCAGCCGAAAAATGCCGTGGTCGGCGCCGTTTCCGTGCCGCTCAAATCGTTTTTTTCGGCGATCGTTGTTGTGCCGGCGATATTCATGTCGGTTTCGATGTAGGAACCATCCGGATTCGTCGTCTGTGTCGCCGTCGAACCATCCGGATTCGTCCCGTTCAACGTGCCGGCGGCGCCGTTGTTCCATGTCTGGCCCAACGCTTCCGGCAACTGATCGACTTGGCCGTTGCCGGCCCCAAATGTCTGCGTCAGGTTCACGCCGTTGCTGTCGGCAGACGTCGATCGCGTTTCGATCACCGGGCCCGTGCCGGCGGCGGGAAACGTGAAGCAGGAATCCGTCGTGACGGTGGTCGTCTGATTCGCTCCAGCGTCGATCTCGACCGTGTGGAAATCGGTCCCGCTGCTGCAGCCCGAACTCTGAACAGTCGTTGTTTGAGAGACCGTGAAATTCGTTGTCACCGGCGGCGGCGTGGGCGTTGGAACCGAGCGAACGATCCTTTGCGTTTCGGTTCCCGAGAATGCGAACGTGTCTCCGGCTGCAGCCGGTCGCCACGCCGGCGACGGGCTCGGAACCGGAGGCGGGCTTCCTCCGCCGCCGCCGCCGCCGGGGCCTATCGCTCCGCCGCCGCCGCACGCCGCCGAAAACAAGGCAGCGATGCTGAATGTCATGAGACCGACAAGACGCCGCATGCGATCCTCGGGACTTGAAGCGAAGCGATGACGACCAGACCAGGCGAAAGATGGCCTCGAATCAGGTCGTCCGGCGTTCCTATGGTTGGTCGTTTTTTCCTGTGGCGGCGTCCGGGGTTATGCCATATGCGAACGGCGCGCGATCAAAACTCGGTGCCGCTCGTGAAATGAAATCCTTCGATCTTGGCAGCCGGCAGCACGTGGCTGTCGGATCGCGCTAGATCTTTGGCCAGCTCGCAGCGGGAGAGCGCATCCAGGATGGATTCGTTGAAGCGCATGTTCTTCAACCCGCGGCCGACTTTGCCGTCTTTGATTGCGAAAAGCCCGTCGCGCGTCATGCCGGTGATGAGCGTCTTCTTCTGATCCACGAGACGGATATACCACGACCTGGTCACGAGCACGCCGTTCTTCGTTTCGGCGATGAGCTCGTCGACCGATTTCGCACCCGGCTCGATGACGATATTCAGCGGCAGCGGGCCCTCGGAGTTGGGAGCCGGCAGCGCGTGGCCGGTGTTCGCGTGCTTCAATTTCGCTGCGTAATAGGAATCGTACACGACGTCCTTCGCGACGCCGCGTTCGATGAGCGTCACCGGCTGCCGCGCGACACCTTCGAAATCGAACGGTACGCCGTCGCCTTTGGGATGCGCGTAATCGTCGCGGATGGTGACGTTCTCGCCCACGATCTTCTCGCCCAGCCTACCGGCCATAAACGACGAGCCCTCCTCGAGCGGCTGGGCGCCGAACCCGATCCAGGAGAGATAGCCGACGAATTCATGGAACGCCGGCGGTTCCAAAATCACGGTGTACTTGCCCGGTTCGAGCGATCGCGGGTTCGCGCTGTCGACCGCTTTTTTGGCGGCGCGCTCAGCCAACTCAGCAAAGCGCAGGCCGGCGAAACTGCGGGCGAAGCCTTCGGCGTAGCCGCTCGAGGTCTGACCTATCGCCTTGATGTTAAGCGCGCTGTCGGTCGAGCGGAAATAGCGTCGGGTCCCGAGGCTGTTGCCGACCGCGATCGCATCGGAGCGGCTCGACACATAGCCCGCCGCGTTGAGTTCGTGCCGGTTCATGACGTGCGCGATTTCGGCTACTGCCGCGGCGCGGGCGTCCGCGCCGAGGCGGGCCGTCACCTCGTCGTACGGATGCGGCGGGTCGTGCGGGGCTCCGGCGGCGGCGGCCGACGGCAGACCGGGGAAATTTTCGTCCTCTGGCGACAGCTTCGCGATCTTGGTGGCTCGTTCGACCACACCCGCAATGCCGTCCGCATCGAGCTTGTCGGTCGAGGCGACGCCGGTCCGCTTGCCGACCACCGCGCGTACGCTCAGGTTGCGGTTGAGTTCGGAGACGTTTTCGTGGATCGAATTGTGCGTGAAACGCGTCAGCGCCGCGTCGCTGACGTATAGCAGGGCCTCGGTTTCGTCGGCCTGCGAGCGAGCGAAGACGCGCTCGAGGACCGCCTCGAGCTCACCGCGGTCGGATGTGATCTCACTGAGCATAGCCGACTCCCACTTCGACGCCGCGGAATCGCGCCGGCGATGCTCCTTGGCACGAGCGCGCCGTCTGCAGTGGCTCGCCCTTGCCGCAATTCGGCGTGCCCCACGCCACCCAGGAGCGATCGTCGCCGATCGCGTCGCACGAGTTCCAGAATTTCGGCGTCATGCCCGCGTACGTCGGGTTCTTGACGAGCCGGCCTTTTTTGCCGTCTTTGATCTCGTAACCGATCTGGCAGCCGAACTGGAAGTTCAGCCGTTTGTCATCGATCGACCACGAGCGGTTGCTCTCCATGTACAGACCGTTCTTGATGCCGTCGAAAAGCTCGCTTTCAGGCGTCGTGCCCGGCAGCAGATTGACGTTGCCGATGCGGATCATGGGCAGGCGCCCCCAGTATTCCGAACGCACGCAGCCGCCGACCGGGACGTTCGCGACGCTGGCGGTGTCGCGCCCGGCCATGTAGCCGACGAGCGTGCCGTCTCGGATGAGATCGACGCAGCGCGCCGGCGTGCCTTCGTCGTCGTAGCCGTGCGTGGCGAGCGCTTTCGGACAGGTCATGTCGCAGACCACGGTCACGATGTCGCTGCCGTAGCGAAAATTGCCGCACTTGTCGAGCGTCGCGAACGACGTACCGGAGAAATTCGCTTCCCAGCCAAGCACGCGATCGAGTTCGAGCGCGTGACCGATGGACTCGTGGATCTGGAGCGAGACTTGATCGCCCGACAAGACGATGTCCATCGTGCCGCTGGGGCTTTGCGGCGCGCTGAGCAGCGCGACCGCCTCGTCGCCGATGCGCCGCGCGCTGGACAAAAGATCGGCCTTGTTGATGATCTCGTAGCCGCCCGTCTGGTACAAGCCGCAGGTACCCGGAAAGATCCGGTCCTGCGCGTCGCCGTCGCCCACAGCGAGCGCGTGCACGGCGCTGCCGCATTGCAGCAGCTCCTGATCGATGAGGCTGCCCTCCGTGCTCGCGAACGACTTGAAGGTCCGCCAAACGTCGAGCCACGCGCGCCCGACCGTAACGCCTCTGGCTTTGCGCACTTCGGCTTCAACATCGATGAGGTACTTGACGCGGTCGCCGAGGCTGACGGCAGCCGGGTCGATCTCAGCCGGCGTGCGATACGCCCCGACGTGTTTGCCGGCAGGCAGCAGCGTGATGCGCTGGTTGCCTTTCACTTGAGCGCTCGCTTTGGCGATGTCGACGGCGAGCGCCGAAACGCGGTCGACTTCGGCGTCGCTCACGACCGCGCTGGACGCAAATCCCCAGGCGCCGTCATAGAACGCGCGCACCGAAAAGCCGGCGCTTTCGGTGTCGGACATGCCGCTCACCACGCCGTTGCGGATCTCGATATGCTCGTCGCGCATCAGTCCGAATCGGACGTCCGCATAGTCGGCGCCCCGGCTGACCGACGTGTCGAGGGCGCGCTGGGCCTCGGACTCAAATTTCACAGGATACCCTCTCGGTCGTCTAAAGACGACCGCTCCAAAGGAGCGCCATTGCCATATGACTTCATCCCGCACCGCACCCATCCCGCCCGTTCGCCGTCTGGTTGCGGGCCGCCGACGGCCGGTTGGCGGGTGGCCGCCGAGCGGTTTCCGAAACACGATTCATGTTCACTCCGGAGAACGGCGACGTCTCCCAGCCGAACGGGGCTAGAACGGGAGAGCCGGACTCGACGTCGACCGAGCGCGGCGTGCTCGTGCCTGCGGTCGTTAAAGCGTTCAGGATCATCGAGGCGCTCGGCCGCTCGGATGAAGCGCTCGGTACTTCCGAGCTTTCTCGTAGGTTGAATTTGGGCAAAAGCACGGTGCACGGGTTGCTGACCACGCTGGAAAGCCTCGGGGTGCTGGAAGCCGTCGACGGCACGAAGCGTTATCGGATTGAACGGGGCTTTTCAGCGCTTACCCGGCGCGGCGGCAGCCAGCGAGATTTGCGCGAGATTGCGCGGCCGTGCCTTGAGCGGCTTGCCTCGGCGACCGAGGAAACGGCTTTTCTGGGTGTTCCGTCGGATACGCACGTCACCATTTTGGATATGGTTCACGGTCGGCCGACGCTGTCGGTCTCAGCGCCGATCGGATCTTCGATTCCGCTGCTCGCGGGCGCGGTCGGCAAGGTGATCGTCTCGACTTGGGAACTCGAGCAGCGCGAGTCATTTCTCGCAAAGCCGCAGCTGACGGCGTTCACGCAGCGGTCCATCGTGGATGCGGTCGCGTACCGGCGCGCGGTTGAGGAAACACTCGAACGAGGCGCCGCACTGGATCTGGACGAGTATGTGGACGGGATGCGCGCAGCCGCCGCGCCGATCTTCGGACCGCCGCATCGATTAGTGGGCGTGATTTGGGTCGCCGGCTTTTCGCGGCACATCGATCGATCGCGCTTGCCGGCGCTGGCGACGCAAGTCGCCAACGAAGCTGCCGAAATCACGCGCCGCTTGGATTTGTTCCCGCAGCCCGCTGAGACTACCGAGGCTAGCACCCAGTACCGCTCAAAGCTCAGTGTTTGACGCGAAGCGCTCGGTTTCGCGGTGGGATACTACACAAGCGGCGCGGCGTGTCATCCCCTTCCGGCGCCTACACAAATAAATAGGAGCGGTCGGATTTCGGCCGCTCCGTGAGATGAAACTATGTGTCGTTCTTAGGCCGTTGCGTGAACAGGAATCTTATGGACGGTTGAGTTGGCAACTTCATAGGTCTTGAACTGCGGCCTACCGTCGAGCACTGGCGCCAACGCCTTCAGCACTTCTGGGTACGTCTGGCCGTTGTACGATTCCGCGCTTTCCTTGCAATCCCACAGGCTGATAGAGACCATTTCGGTACCGTCCTGACCAGCGAGAGTGATTTCGTCCTGGAAGCCCTTTTCTTTGCGCAGCATTGGGAGGACTTGCTTCTCGAGTGCTTCGTTAAATTTGGCAACGTGGTAGGGCCTCAGATTGATCTTGAGTATGCGAGCAAACATGGAAACTCCTTACAATAGATGGACAACAGTCGATATCATGGGTGTCCACCAAAAAACAAACTGCCCGACAGTTATATGCGCCAAGTGGCGGTACCGGGGCAGCTATCTGGGCCTTGAGAACGTTGTACATGTATTATAGCATAGGTTGATGCTTCGCGCCACCGCCTGTTCTTCTGCTAGTTCGGTCGACAGACGTTGCTTATTCTCAATTCATGTACAATGGACCAGCCGACAGCGCGATCCCCTCGGTTTCGCGGGTGGAGGTTGCGCCTCCCTTAACTTTGTGGTACAAAGTTGAGGAGAGGATAGGCGATGGCCGCAGGGCGTTTCTGGCCGTGGGGTGCAGGGCTTATGGGCCGGCAGAAAATCAACCGCATCAGCGGAATGGTACCGATAGTCTTGTCGCTCATGGCATTTGGCGTCGTGATCGTCGCTGTTCTCACCGGGTCCGAAAGGGGCAACGCGGACGAGGGCACCATGGCGCATATTTTTCAGCTTTTGATCGTCGCGGAAGTGCCCTTCATTCTGGTTTTCGTCGCCACGGCGGAATGGAAACGGGTTGTCCGAGTCGCTGGCCTGATTGCACTCCAAGTCGCTGCCCTTGTCCTCGCCTTAGGCTCAGTGGCTTTTTTCAAACTGTAACACTGCCCCTTGGGTCCCTTAGGCAACTCATTATCGAATCGCTAGAGCCAGCACCCGCCGGGGCATAGTCCACGTTTCGCGTTGATCGTTGAGCCGCTTGCGGTTTAGCGAACCGCTGCGGGGCTGCGCGTCGCCAGGAGCGCCTGCTCCAGATCTTCGATGATGTCGGCCTGCGCTTCTATGCCGACGGACAGCCGCAGCAGGCCGTCCGTCACGCCGCGCGCTTCGCGCAGCTCTTTCGGAATCGCGCCGTGGGTCATCGTCACAGGATGACAGATCAGCGATTCGACGCCGCCGAGGCTCTCCGCCAGCGAAAATATCCGCGTCTTGGCCGCGAATGCTTTGGCGCGTTCCGCATCGCCCTTGAGCTCGAACGATACGATGCCGCCAAAACCTCGCATCTGACGCTTGGCGAGTTCGTGCTGAGGATGCGAGAGCAAGCCGGGATAGTAAACCTGCTTCACCTCGGGGTGATCGTCAAGGTACGCGGCCACGGCACGAGCATTTCGTTCGTGTTCGCGCATCCGCAGGCTCAGCGTCTTCACGCCGCGCAGCACGAGGAAGCAATCGAACGGCGACGGCACGCCGCCGACTGAATTCTGATGGAACTTGACGATGTCGTGCAGCTCCTGTTTGTTCGTCGCGAAAAACCCACCGACTGCGTCGGAATGGCCGCCGATGTATTTGGTCGTCGAGTGCACCACCATGTCGGCGCCGAGCTCGAGCGGATTCTGCAGATACGGCGTGGCGAAGGTGTTGTCGACCGCCAGCAGCGCGCCGCGTCGCTTGCAAATGCCGGCAATCGCTTCGATGTCGGCGAGCTTCAACAGCGGATTCGTCGGCGATTCCAACCACACGAGCCGCGTCGACGCGTGGATGGCCACGTCGACGTTCTTCGGATCCGAAACGTCGACGTAGGAAAATGTCAGCCCGTAACGGGAGAGCACTTTGTCGAAGAAGCGAAAGGTGCCGCCGTACAGGTCGTCGGTGACGACGACGTGGTCGCCGGCGGAGAGGACGTTCATCGTCGCCGCGGTCGCCGCCATGCCGCTTGCGAAACACAGCCCGAAACGCGCGTTTTCCAGTGAGGCGAGACATTGCTCGAGCGCCACGCGCGTGGGATTCACCGTGCGCGAATAGTCGTAGCCTTTGTGCTGGCCGGGCGCAGCCTGGGTGTACGTCGAGGTCTGATAGATCGGCACGATCGTCGCGCCGGTAGTGGGATCCGCCTCTTGCCCGACGTGGATGGCCTTGGTTGGAAATTCCATGACGTTTTCCTTATGGCGCGCCGCTGCATGATGACGCGCATAAATGCGCGGCTACATCTTATTCTCCGGAAAGATAGGCGATCAGGTCCATCTTCGTCAGCACGCCCGCCGGCATGTTGCGGTGCGACACGACGATCGCCGCGTGCCCCAAGGTCAACTCCTTGTACGCTTTTTCGACCGGCTCGCGCTCGTCGATGATGGGAAACGGCCGCGCCATGACTTCTTTCACGTGCTTGTGGACGATGTCACCCTGATCGTACACCAGCTGCATCACGGCGACTTCGTTCATACTGCCGACGATCCGTCCGCCGGAGTCTACCACCGGCAGCTGCGAGATCTGATACTCGCGCATGAGCTCGATCGCGCGCTTCACCGAATCGTCGGCCGAGAGGGTGATGAGCTTGGGCACCTGGCCTTTGGCGAGCAGCACCTCTCCGATCGTCGCCGCGCGACCCTGCTCGCCGAGGAAGCCGTTGGTCTTCATCCATTCGTCGTTGAAGATCTTGGTCAAATAGCCGCGGCCATTATCCGGCAGCAGCACCACGACCACCGCCTCCTGGGGCAGCTCGCGCGCCACCCGCTGCGCCGCCACGACCGCCGTGCCCGACGAACCGCCGACCAGCAGGCCCTCTTCGCGGCAGATGCGCCGCGCCATCAAAAACGATTCCTTGTCGGAGACGCGCTCGATACGGTCGATGGCTTTCAAGTCGACCGTGGCAGGCAAAAAATCTTCGCCGATGCCTTCGACTTTATACGACTTCGCCGTGTCGCCGGAATAGATTGATCCTTCCGGATCCGCACCGACGACGACGAGCGCCGGCTTCTGCTTCTTGAGATAATGCGAGGCGCCGGAGATCGTGCCGCCCGTTCCGATGCCGCTCACGAAATGCGTCAGCTTCCCGGCGGTCTGCGCCCAGATCTCCGGCCCGGTGGTTTCTTCGTGCGCTTTTGGATTGAGCAGATTCGCGAACTGATTCGGCTGAAACGCGCCAGGTATGTCGCTCGCCAGCTTTGCGGCCACGCCGTAATAGGATTCCGGAGAGCTCGCCGGCACGCTGGTCGGCGTCACCACGACTTCCGCGCCGTAGGCGCGCAACAGGCGGAATTTCTCGTCGCTCACCTTGTCGGGCATCACCAGGATGCAGCGATAGCCTTTGATCGCGGCGACCATCGCAAGGCCGGTGCCCGTGTTGCCCGACGTCGCCTCGACGATCGTCCCGCCCGGTTTGAGCAAACCGCTTTCTTCGGCTTCGCGGATCATCGCGAGCGCCGGGCGGTCTTTCACGGAACCGCCGGGGTTCAAGTATTCGATTTTGGCCAGGACGGTACTGGACGCTCCGTCCATCACGCGACGGAGTTTGACGAGCGGCGTGTGGCCGACCACCTCCAACGCAGAGTCGTAGTAACGCATGCCGTCGTCGCGCAGAGGTCCGAGCTCGGTGCGCGCGGCGCGATCCGCCATCTTCACGAACGAATTTGTTCGAGCGCGCATGAATGCGCGCCTCTAGAGCGCGCGCGCGGCGCCGTTCGCGACGTTCTGCGGCAACGGGACGTAGTCCACCGGGGCCGCGTATTGCTGTCCGTCGGTCAGCAGCCAGCCGAAGAGATCGTCGAGCGCTTTCTGCTTTGCGGCATCCGGATAGTGCCGGTACAGCAGCGCCCAGGAATAGCCCGCGATCGGATACGCGTTCGCGCCAGGTTGATTGACGATCGAAAAATCACGGGCCGATACGCTGGCTTTCGACGCGGCGGCGGCCTTCACCGAATCCAGCATCGGCAGGACGAATGCGCCCGCTTTGTTCTGCAGCGCCACGAACGGGATGTCGTTCTGCATCGCATAGGACAACTCGATGTAGCCGATGGCTCCGGGCGCATTGCGGATCTGGCCGGCTACGCCCTCGTTGCCCTTCGCGCCGACCGCCGAGGGCGCGGTCCAGTTCACGGTCTTGCCTTTGCCGGACGTGCTCTGCCATTGCGGGCTGACGGCGCTCAAATAGTCCGTGAAGATGTACGTCGTTCCGCTGCCGTCTGCGCGATGAACGACGATGATCGGCAAGCTCTTGAGTTTGGCTTGCGGGTTGAGCTTGGCGATCGCCGGATCGCTCCAGTCCCGTATCGTCCCCAAGTAGATGGCTGCGAGGACGTCGGGAGTCAATCGAAGATGGGGCGGGGCACCCGGCACGTTGTAGGCGATGACGACGCCGCCGAGCGCGACGGGTATCTGGATGACCGCCCCAGCGCCGCCTTCGATCGCCGCTAATTCCTTGGAACCCATGGGCACGTCGGTCGCGCCGAAGTCAACGGTTTTCTTCGTGAACTGCTGGATGCCGCCGCCTGAGCCGATCGATTGATAATTCACCGAGACGTTCGGATGGAGCCGCGAATATTGATAGAACGCACGCGAGAACAGCGGGTAGTCAAAGGTGGACCCGGCTCCGACCAGCTGGATGGCAGCGGCGCCGCCGGCTGGCGGCGTTTGACGCGATTGACCCGAGCAAGCTGCCGCAATCGTTGCGGCAGCGAGCAGGCACACGGCTAAGCGCGCAGGTCGAGCATCCTTCATCCGAATCTCCCCGTGATATAGTCTTCCGTCCGCTTATCCTTCGGCGTGGTGAACAGTTTCGAAGTCTCGTCGAACTCGATGAGCGCCCCGGGCGTCGATTCGCCGGCGAGCATGAATCCCGTGTAGTCGGACACGCGAGCGGCCTGCTGCATGTTGTGCGTGACGATGATGATGGTATAAGCCCCCTTGAGTTCGCGCATGAGGTCTTCTATCTTGGTCGTGGAGATCGGATCGAGCGCAGACGCAGGCTCGTCCATGAGCAGCACGTCCGGCTCGACCGCCAGCGCGCGAGCGATGCAAAGCCGCTGCTGCTGCCCGCCGGAGAGCGAGGTGCCGCCCTGGTGAAGTTTGTCTTTGACTTCATCCCACAGCGCTGCGCGACGCAGACTTCTCTCCGCGACGTCCGCGAGGGTCGCGCGATCGCGCACCTGGCCCGCCAGTCGCGCCCCCGCCACGACATTGTCGAAGATCGACATCGTCGGAAACGGATTCGGCCGTTGGAAGACCATGCCGATGCGCTGCCGCATATGCGTCGGGTCCACGCCCGGATCGTAGAGGTTCTTGGCGTCGAGCAGAACTTGACCCTCGACTCGCGTGTCTGGCACGACCTCGTGCATGCGGTTGAGACAGCGGAGCAGCGTCGACTTTCCGCAGCCCGACGGCCCGATGAGCGCCGTGATCGCCCCGGCCTCGAAAGAGATATTGACGTCTTCGACGGCCTTATGCGACCCGTAGTAGGCGCTGAGATCGCGGGTAACAATTTCCGAAGCCATCGCGAGACCTACCGTGCAAACTTCGCGCGGAATGCGAGCCGCGCGGCGAGGTTAAGCGCGAAGATGATGAAGATGAGCAGCAGCGCGCCGCCCCACGCCGCCTGCTGCCACTCGTGGTATGGCGAGATGGCGTACTGGAAGATCACGAGCGGCAGCGCCGCGGTCGGGCCGGTGACGGGATTCGACCAGAACTGGCTGCCGAACGCGGTGAACAACAGCGGCGCCGATTCGCCGGCCACGCGCGCAACCGACAGCAAGACGCCGGTGGTGATGCCGGGTCGAGCCACCGGCAGCGTCACGAGCAGCACGGCTTTCCAGGTCGGCATGCCGAGCGCGAGCGCGCCTTCGCGAATCGCATGCGGAACCAAACGCACGGCTTCCTCCGTCGTGCGCACGATGATCGGCAGCATGATGATTCCGAGCGCGACCGACGCCGAGCCGCCGGAGAAGCGGTGCGTTGGCAACACGACGAGCGTGTATGCGAAAACGCCGATCGCGATGGACGGAACGCCGGTCAGGACGTCGCTCAAGAAGCGCACCGAGTCGGCCAGCCGGCCGCGGCCGAACAGCGCGAGGTAGATGCCCGCAAGCACACCCACCGGCACGGCGACGACGGATGCCAGCGCGATGACGACGATCGACCCGACGAGCGCGTTCGCCACGCCGCCGCCCGGAACGCCGACCGGCCGCGGAAGATTCGTGAAGAACGAGGCGCTCAGCGCGGGAGCTCCTCTGCCGATGACATACAGCACGACGACGACCAGCGTCGCGGCCGCGATGCCCGCGGCAAGCCCGGCCAACGCGATCATGAACGCGCTCCATGCCTTGCGTGCCGCGAGGCGGCTCATCCGCGTGCGGCCCTCCGCTTCGGCGAGACGTTGCGCACCAAGAGCAGCGCGCCGGCGTTGATGATGAAGCTCACGATGAATAGCAGCGCGCCGATCTCGATGAGGACCGCGAGGTATTGCTGACCGGTGGCCTCGGTGAACTCGTTGGCGAGCACGCTGGCCATCGTGTAGCCGGGGGCAAACAGCGACGCCGCGATCGCCGGTTTGTTGCCGATCACCATAACGACGGCCATCGCTTCACCGAGCGCTCTGCCAAGCGCCAGCACCAACGCGCCGATGACGCCGGAACGCGCGTACGGCACGACGGCCTTCGAAAGCATCTCCCAGCGGGTTGCGCCGAGAGCGAGCATCGCCTCGCGCTGCTCCATGGGCACCGCCGTGAACACGTCGCGCGAAATCGCAGTGACGGTCGGCAACACCATGATCGCGAGCAAGATGCCCGCCGCCAGCACGCCGACGCCGTAGAAATAGCCCTGGAAGAGCGGCAAAAATCCAAACGTTTTCGAAAGCGCAGGCTCGATGTAGCTTCGCATGATCGGCGCTAAGACGAAGAGACCCCACAGCCCGTAGACGACGCTCGGCACGGCGGCCAACAGTTCGACGAGCATGCCGGTCGGCTGGCGCAGCCAGCGCGGCGCGAGGTCCGACAAGAAGAGCGCCACCGCCAAGCCGATCGGCCCGGCGATCAACAGCGCGATCGCCGACGTGACGATCGTGCCGAAGACGAAAGCGAGAACGCCGAAACTGCCGTCGTTCGGATCCCACTTCGCGTTTGCCAGCACGTGCCAGCCGAGTGACGAGATGCCCGGCCACGACGCGACGATCAGCTCGACGAAGAGCGCCAGGACGACGAGCAGCACGAGCCACGCCGCACCGAGCAGGACGAGTCGAAACAACCGGTCGCCGAACGGCGAATGGCCACGCCGCGCGCTCCGTGAGACGCCCGCGTATGCCGCCGACTGGGTTTCGACGCCTTCGCGTTGCATCACGTTTCGTTATTGACTGCCGGACTTCTCATGCCCGTGCAGCATCTCGTCCGCCTGCGCGATCGCCGCGTTGACCTCGACGACCGAGCGCTTCAAGTTCTTCGGCACGCCTTCGACCGTGTAGACGACGCGCTCGCAAATGTTGGTCGAATGATCCGCGATGCGCTCCAGATAGGACGCCACGAGGATCAGATTGCTGCCGCGGCTGATGGCTTTGGGATCCTTGATCATGATCTCGATCAGCTCGCGGAAGATCTTCCGGTAGAGCCGGTCGACTTCGTCGTCTTTCGGAGGAACGGCGTGGGCCAGCGCCGCGTCGCGGTTGGCAAACGCGTCCAACGATTCACGCAGCATCTCGCGCGCCAGCGCCGCCATCCGCGGGATGTCGACGAGCGGTTTTAGCGGCGGCTCGTTGCCCAGGTTTTTCGTGATCTGCGCGATGTCGCAGGCGTGATCGCCGATGCGTTCGAGATCGATGACGATGTCGAGCATCGCCGCGATGATGCGCAGGTCCGAGGCCATCGGCTGCTGCAGTGCCAGCAGGTTGAGGCAATTGGATTCGATGAGGATGTTGAGGTCGTCGATGTAGTCGTCGAAACGCAGGATCTCGTCGGCGAGCTCGATGTCGGCTCGCGTGAGAGCGTCGACGGCCTTGACGATCGCTTCTTCGACGAGGCTGCCCATGCGCAGCACGTCCTGCTGCGTTTCTTCGAGGATGCGGTGGAAGTTCTCGCGGCCCACGATCGTCTTGCCTCCGTCGCGCTGTTTTTTTAGAGCGGGAACCGACAGCGGAATTGAGAGCCGACGTTCAGTTCACTTTCGGCCGCGACACTTCCGCCGTGCAGCTCGACGATGTGCTTGACGATGGCAAGCCCGAGGCCCGTTCCGGAAACGTTGCGGGCCCGCGAGCGATCGACGACGTAAAAGCGTTCGAACACGTGCGGCAAGGCGTCCGCCGGGATGCCGCAGCCGCTGTCGCCGACGGTGATCTCGATGCCGTCTTGGGAGGTGCGCACCCCGACGCTGACGCGCCCGCCTGACGGCGTGTTGCGCAACGCGTTGTCGATGAGGTTCAACACCACTTGAAACAGTTTATCGCGATCGCCGACCATCATCGGCGGCACCGGGGGCACGGCCGCGATGAGCTCGATGCCGAGACCTTTCGCGCGCGCCGCTTGCGTTTCGACCGCAGCGCGGCACAATTGGGCGAGGTTCACCGGCCCCATGACGAGCTGCAGCCGTCCGCTCTCCATACGCGCCAAGTCCAGCAGCTCTTCGACCAAGGCGATCATCCGATCGGTCTCGCGCGCGATGCTGTCGAGAAAGCCGGCTTGCGCCTCGGCATCGGCGCCGGATTGCAGCGTTTCGACCATGATCTTGATTGCGGTCAGCGGCGTGCGCAGCTCGTGCGAGACGTTGGAGACGAAGTCGCGGCGCAGCTCGCTGAGATCGCGCAGCGTGGTGAGGTCTTCGACGATAGCGACGGCGTCGTGCCGACCGTCCGAACGGCCGAGCGGGATGACTTTGATGTGCAACCGGCGTTCGGTGCCCACGTGCGTGATCTCGGCGGCGCTTCCGATGCCTTGCTTCAACGCCGCAGCCACCCGGCGGTCCAGCTCGAAATTGCGTACGCTCTCGATGAGCGCGCGGCCGACGGCGCGAGCCGCGGGCACGGCGAAGATCTCTTCCGCCGTGGGATTGAACGCGGTCACGCGACCACGCGGGCCGACGACGATGATCCCGACCGGTACCGCCTGGGCGAGCGCCAAGAAGCGCTGCTGCAGCGCGGCATCGAGTTCGTTCGAGATGCCGGCGGCGCTCATTCGCGAAATACGTAGCCGTGGCTGCGTACGGTGACAAGGTGGATCGGATTGCCCGGGTCGTCTTCGATCTTGTCGCGCAACCAGTGCACGTGCACGTTGACCGTCTGCAGGTCGCCGTCGAAGTCGTAGCCCCATACGCGTTCGAGCAGCGTCTCGCGGCTGATGACGTGACCTTTATTCTCGAGCAGCGCCTGCAAAAGCCGAAACTCTTTCGGCGACAATTCCACCGGCTCGCCGCCCTTGGTGACGCGATGCCGGCTGACGTCCAGCTCGATGTCAGCGCCGCGGAGCACATTTTCTGCCGGTGCGCTCGACGTCTTGGCTCGCCGCAGCTGCGCCTTGATGCGCGCGGCGAGCTCGTGTACGGAAAACGGTTTCGTCATGTAGTCGTCGGCGCCGATCTCTAAACCGACGACTTTGTCGATCTCGCGATCCTTCGCGGTGAGCATGAGGACCGGCACGCTCGACGTCTTGCGGATCTCGCGGCACACTTCGATGCCATCGAGTCCCGGCAGCATGAGGTCCAGCACGATGAGGTCCGGCTTCTCGTCACGCGCTCTGGAGAGAGCGCTTGGACCGTCCGCAGCCGTAGAAACGGCGAAGCCCTGCTGCTCCAAGTTGAAGCGCAGGGTCTTCACGATCGATTCCTCGTCATCGACGACGAGGATTTTGGCCGCCTGCCTGGGCCGCTTGTTCACGTCTTTAGCCCGGTTTCGCCGCGGCGCCGAGACGGACCCTCAAGCGATCGCGTCGCTAGTTGAAGTCATACTCGAACATCAGGCGGCCGTACGTGAATTCCTGTGGCGCGCTGGTGCTATTCTCGAAGCCGAGGCGGTAGCGGATGGCGAGGCCGTTCCATGTTCCGTTCTTCGCCGCGCCGGTCGGGAAATAGGTGGTGTCGATGTCGCTTTCCGCTTGATCGTTGATCGGCGTCCCCTTCACCGACGTATAGAGATAGTAGTTCGCGCGACTGGCGATGACTCGGAATCTCCGGTCCGGCGACCAGTAGGTCGCGGCCGCCTTGATGGCGTGGCCGGACCCGTCTTCGACCAGACCTGTGAACATTTGGGTCGTATACAACGGATCGGTCTGATACGACGACGTGTACGGCGACGCGATGCCGCCGCCGCGAAAGAAGCCCGTGCGCAGCGGGATCAAGTTGTAGGCGAGAGAGACGTCGAGATGCGGGCTCGCGACGCCGAGCTGCTCGCCGGTGAAATTCGAGGCAACCTTCCCAACGAGCGCTGAACCGCTGCTGGCTTCGTTGCCCAGCTGGAAGTTGAAATAGGGCTGCACCATTCCATCCTTAGCGTTGCGGAACTTCAACTCGCCGTATCCGAGGCCGGCGATGTCGTAGAAGTTGTTGTACCACAGGCTTGTGGTCACCGGTCCGTCGGTGTAGGTGCCGCTGAGAATGAAGACGCCCGGCGACGGCGCCGTCGTCATGAGCGTATGGTCGGTGAAGTATGCGTCGGTCCGGTTCTTGAATCGATTGAGTCGATCCACGGTGAACGTGAACGGACCCAACTTCTCTGACGTGATGATCCCTTCGAACGTCGAGGGGATTATGCGCGAATCTGATGGCGGGGCCCAGGGCGTGTTCACGAGCATGGCGCCGAACTTGCCTTGGACACCCGGCGCGCGATAGCTGAGGTACGCTTCGCCAAGCGTCGTGAGCACGGTGCCGGGCACCGTCACGTCCACCAGGTTGATGTTGGTGCTGTTCAAGCCCAGCGGTTGCGCGGTGAACAAACTCGCGCCCGCGCCGAGCCCAGCTTTTTCGGTGGTCTCGAAGTGGAGCTTGCCGCCGAGCGCATACGACCGGCGGTTTTGTCCAACCCGTTGCGTTCGCGTGAAATAGTAGTCGCGAACGAAGCCGCTGAAGTGGATCTTGCCGAAACCGAGGGACGAGGCGGACGTGGTCGCTGGCAGCGCCGTGCAAAGCGTTGCGACAATGGCGAGCCCGCCCGCGACGCGGCCGATCGATGTGTTCATGTGTCCTTTCCTGCGAGGGTTCGGCAATTAGACGTGAACGCTCGCGAGCGCGCGATCCGCTTCAGCCTGCACGTTAGCCGGCAATCCAACGTAATCGACTTTGGTCGCGAACGCTTGCCCCGACTTGACGAGCCAGCGGAAGAGAGCGACTAATTGCGTGCCCTTTGCTCGATCGGACTGGTTCTTCCAAAGCATCGCCCACGAATAGCCGCTGATCGGGTAGCTGTCCCGGCCGGGTTCATCGACGATGGAAAAGTCGTGCGCGCTGACGTTCGGCTTTTGCGCGGCGGCCGTGCGGACGGAAGCGATCGACGGCAGCACGAACGCGGCCGCGCGATTTTGGACGGCTGCGTACGATATATTGTTTTCCAGCGCGTAGGCTAACTCGATGTAGCCGATTGCACCCGTTGTGTTGCCGATCTGGCCGGCCACACCTTCGTTGCCTTTTGCGCCGATGGACGACGGTGCGGGCCAGCTGACGACCTTTCCGGTACCGACGCTTCGCGCCCAGTCGGGGCTAATGTGGCTCAGGTAGTCCGTGAAGATGTATGTCGTACCGCTGCCGTCGGCGCGATGAACGACGACAATCGGCAAGTTCGGAAACGTCGTACCTGGATTGGATCGTGCGATAGCCGCATCGTTCCAATTCGTGATCTTGCCGAGAAAGATGCCTGCCAGCAGCTGGGTTGTCAGGCGAATGTGCGATGGTGTGCCTGGCACGTTGTAGGCGATCGCCTCGCCGCCCAGCGTCACGGGCACCTGAACGACCGGTCCGTTTGCGGCCAGAGCGGCTGCGGTTTCTTTTGCATTCAGGGGCACATCGGAAGCGCCGAAATCTACGATCTTTTTGGTGAATTGCTCGATCCCACCGCCCGAGCCGATGCTCTGATAGTTCACGGTCACGCTGGGATTGTTTCGATTGTATTCGTAAAAGGCGCGCGAGAAAAATGGATAGTCAAACGTGGAGCCGGCGCCGATGATCTGGGTGTCGGCGACCGCCGCGCTCGCGAAGAGCGGCAACGCGGCGAGGACAGCGATAGCGATGCGAAATTTCACAGCCATGATGACTCCTTAGCTTCGTGGGGTACGCTCACAGGGTAGCATCGGGCGCTTAAGCGCCCCTTATCTAAAGCTTAAGGAATGATAATGGAAAGGTCATCGCTCTCAGGTTGGGACGACCGCGTAAGCGTGGTAAACCCACGAATACCACACGCCGAACGCGTTCGCGGCAACCGAATAGACGACGAGCGGAATCCAAAGCGCACGCGGCACGCGCATCATTCCTCGCGCCACAAGCGGCACGGTGAAAGCGACAAAGTCCAGGCTGTGCCGCATGCCGAACTGCTCGAATCCGTTGACGTAGTACAAAAGCGACGGCGCCGCGACGAGCAGGAGCGCTGCCCATAGCGCCCGGGTTTCTTTCGATCGCCAATCCGCGGCGAGGGCGAGAACGAGGGCCGGACTTGTGAGCGTGAGCGAGACGCCAAAACCGGAGAGATGGACCCAGGGAAACTGACGGGCGTATTCCGGCGCTAGCAGCAAAAAGCTGTAGAGATTGAACGGCAGGTATTGTAGGCGGAACGGGCTGCCTTCTGGCTGGCCCACCTGATCGTGATGGTACCAGGTGGCGTAGCCGATGTCGGCGATCGTGTCGTAGCGGAGATAATTGTAGATAGAATATGCGAACAGCAGCGGCACGACGCCGGCGGCGAGCCACGCCAGCCGCTTTAGCGACGCCTTGCGATCGTCCATCCACAGCCACCAAGCGAACGGCGCGAGTGAAAGAATCACGGGGAATCGGCACAATGCGGCTGCCATGATGAGCAGGCCGACGAGCCACGGTCTTCGGTGACCGTACCACTCAGCGAGCGCGAGCGTGACGAGCATGGCTGCCGCGACCCCGGCGAACATCCAAATGGCGCCGAACGCGGTGCACCACCACATCGCCGTTCCCAATGCGAAGAAGCCGAGCATCGCGATCCGCTGCCTGCCTGCGATTCCGATCCGGCCTAAGAGAACGTCGGCGGCCGCCACCGCGATCGCGGCGCATAACACGCAGACGAATTCTTGACTCGCGCGCGCCCCGAGAATCGCCACGAACGGTAACATGAACAGGCCGGGAAGGGGCGCCTCGATGATGTAGTAGTGACTGTTGACGAGTACGGCGTCGACCGACGGCCCTGGATTGAGGATCCACAAGTGGCCATCGAGCCAGCCGCTCGCCATGAGCGCATACGCGTCGTATGCGGTCCGTTTGAAGCCGGACGAGACGAGATACACGACGAATGCGATGAAGAACACCGCCAACGTGCGGGTTTCGAATGCGTTCTTGATCGCGGACCGGCCGGTCGGCGCTTCTTCCATCCCTACGTGCCGGTGCTCGGGGCGGCGAAGATGTCCGCCGGAAGCGCTGTCGGAAATCGGTAGTTCGAGAAGCGGATGGTCTGCGAATAGCCGCTCCGCGCGGAGGTCGACGCCGACGATGCAGCGGTCGCGTCTTGGCCCCCGACGGCGCACTTCGCGCTCACCACGGTCGGCATCCAGAAGCCTTCGGCTGATCCGAAATCGATGGCGCCGTGACCCGCGCACTGGATGCCGCTGACGTCGAACGTCTCCTTGATGGGCAGGTACCGGATCGCGTCCAGATAGAGGGCGGTGATCGCAAAGCTCGTCTGCGACTTAGCCGTGATCGCGTACTGATACGTCTTGTGCTCGTCGACGATGGTCGTTCCGATGTACTTGGCGTCGTACCCGTCGGCGCTCACCAGAAACTGCGCCGCGTCGTAGGGCCAGGTCTCCCGATGGAAGATGCGTACGAACGCCGGAACGATCGGCGACCCGTTCACCGCGATCGTCTCATTTCGTTCTTCGCCGGCGTCGTTGCGGTACACGCGATGCGTCTCCGTCACGACGCGCGCCGGTCCGCTGCGCGTCTCGGAATACTCGACGACGAATCTGGCCGGCGGGTGCAGACGATCCATCAGCGTCCGGTAGCGATCGAGCGCTTCGAGTTTTTGTGCCGCCGATGCCGGAGCCGCGACCAGTATCGAGGACGCGGCGAGCAAGCAGAGCGCGATCGCGCGAGCGGCGCGGCAGCTATTCACCGGTTGCCTTGCGCAATTCGCTCTCGACCGCGGCGAGCGCGTCGTCGAGGCCGGCGGGATTCTTGCCGCCGCCTTGGGCTGCGGCTGCCGATCCGCCGCCTTTGCCGTCGACCCGCGCAAGCATCGCGTTCAAGATCTCTTTCGCGGATATGCCCCGTCTGACGAGATCGGCGCTGACGGTGACGACGATCGATACTTTATCGTCCACGCTGTCCGCCACGGCGATGACGCCCGTCGGCAAGCGGGCGCGGATGGACTCTGAGATCTCCTTCGATCCGAAAACCCCGTCCTCGGGCGCGCGGATCGCCAAAAATGGAATATCACCGACGGTCTTGACTTCTGCCAAGAATTCAGCGGCGCGCGCGGCTGCGATCTGAGACCTTAGGGCGGCGATCTGCTTCTCGAGCTCGCGCTGGCGCCGCGCGAGTTTCGCGGCCGTCTCGGGGAGCTTGTCCGGAGAGGCAGTGAGAGCCGAACCGACCTCTTCTACGGTCGAGCGTATCCGTTCGACGAAGCGATCGGCTGATTCGGAAACGACGCCTTCGACGCGCCGGATGCCGGCGCCGATCGCCGTCTCGCCGAGCATCACGAAGTGCCCGATCTCGCCGGTGGACGCCACGTGCGTACCGCCGCACAGTTCGATGCTTGGCCCGAATCGGACCACGCGCACGCGCTCGCCGTAATCCTCGCCCTTCATGTAGATGGCGCCCATCGCGACCGCCTCGCCGAACGGCACGTCCGTGAGCTCCTCGACGTGATAATCGGCGCGGATCAGCTCGTTGACGCGGCCAGAGACTTGCGTGCGATGCTCCTTCGTCAGGTGGCCGACCGGCGAATCGAAGTCAAAGCGCGTGCGGTCGGGATAGACTTGGCTGCCGCGCTGCGCGACGGCATCACCCACGACTTCCTTCAGGGCGCGCTGGAGCAGATGCGTCACGGAATGATGGCGCCGGATCTCCCGGCGCCAGGCGGGGTCGACGATCGCGTCGACCTCATCGCCCACGGCGATCGCGCCGCTTTTCATGACGCCGCCGTGGAAGATCCGGCGGTACGATTTGTCCTGATAATAGGTGTTGGTGACGTCGAATGCCGCAGTGCCGCGTGCGATCGCGCCGCGATCGCCCATCTGGCCGCCGCGCTCCGCGTAAAACGGCGTCGCGTCCAAGACGACGATGCCGCCTTGCCCGCTCTCGAGCGAACGCGCCGGACCGCCGGTCGCGTCGAATAACTCGACGACACGGGATTGCGCCTCCAATTCGGCGTGACCGACGAAAATCGAATCGGTTCCGGCTTCGGATTTGACGCGCAGTTCGGCGCGCTTCGATTTGGCGTCATCGCGGGCGCGCCTTCGCTGTTCTTCCAACGCCCTGCGGTAGCCGGCCATGTCCACCGAGAAGCCCGCCTCGCTCGCGACCTCAGCCGTCAGCTCGGGCGGAAAGCCGAACGTATCGTGCAGCTCGAAGACGTCGCGGCCATCGAGCGCGGCGTGGCCGGATTGCTTCCGGCACTCGAGCATCGCGCCAAGGCGCTGCGTGCCCCGCGCCAGCGTTTTCTCGAATTGACGCTCCTCAGCTTCCAGCGTGCCGGTGACCTTCGCGGCCGCGCCGCGCAGCTCCGCATAGCCGTCTGCCAGCGTTGCCACGACGGCCGGCACCAGCCGCGAGAGGAACCCGTCCGGCATGCCGATGAGCCGACCGCTGCGGATGGCTCGCCGGATCAAAAAGCGCAGGACGTAGCCGCGATCGGTATTGCTCGGCACGATGCCGTCCGTCAGCATGAAGGTCGCGGCGCGGGCGTGATCCGCAATGATCCGGCGATGCACGATCCGCTCTTCCGCCGGAAGTTTGCGGTCGCCATCGGCCGGCAGCGCGGCGATCACGTCCTGGTACAGATCCGTTTCGAAGATCGACGACTTTCCCGCCAGCACCATGCACAGACGCTCGAGCCCCATCCCCGTATCGATGCATTTTTTCGGCAACGGATGAAGCTTGCCGCCGGCGTCGCGATCGAACTGCTGGAAGACGAGATTCCAGATCTCGATGTCGTCGTAGAAGATCTCCGAACAGGGTCCGCACGGTCCCGTCGGGCCCATATCCCAAAAATTGTCTTCGCGCTCGCGCCGCACGCGGTCGGCGGGTAGCCCGATGTCACCGCGCCAGATGCGCTCGGCTTCGTCATCGTCCACGTAGATCGAGGCGCTCAAGCGGTCTGGCGGAATGGCGAGCGTGCGCGTCAAGTACTCCCACGCCCATGCGATCGCTTCGCGCTTGTAATAGTCGCCGAACGAGAAGTTGCCCAGCATCTCCAAGAACGTGGCGTGGCGGCCGGTGCGGCCGACGTTTTCGATGTCATTCTTGCCGCCTGCGACGCGCAAGCAGCGTTGCACGCTGACCACGCGCGGCGCCGGCGGCGGCTCGTTCCCCAAAAAGGCGTCCACGAACGGCTCCATGCCGGCGATCGTGAACAGCGTCGTGGAAAACGCATCGGGCACGAGGCTCGCGCCGGGAACATGCTCGTGGCCCTTGCCGACGAAGAAATCGACGAAGGATCGGCGGATCTCTTGGGAGGTCATCGTCAGTGGAATCTTACGCCGTGGAAGAGCCTACTCTTCTTTTAGATTTCGCTTGAGTTTTTCAAGCGCCCGCTGTTGCAGGCGCGAGACATGCATCTGCGACACGTTCAGCCGCCGCGCGATCTCCGTCTGCGACACGCTCTCGAAAAAGCGCAAGTACAAGATGATGCGCTCGCGTCGATCCAAGATTGAAAAACCGCGTTCCAGATTCGCTCGGTCCTCAAGCAGCGACAGCTCGACATCGTTTTTCCCCAGATAATCGAGCAGCGTCGTGGATTTTTTGTCACTGTCGACCGACAGATCGGAATCGAGCGATAGCAAATTGTAGGCCTGCCCCAGCTCTTGCGCTTCGATGATCGCTTCTTCCGTGGCGCCCAGACGGTTGGCGAGGTCGGTGACGGTCGCTGACCGGCCGAGTTCGACCGAAAGGTTTTCGACCGCTCGATTGACGGCGAGATTGAGCTCCTGCAAGCGGCGAGGCACTTTGACCGCCCAGCCCTTGTCGCGAAAGTAGCGTTTGATCTCGCCGATGATGGTCGGCGTCGCGTAGGTGGTGAATTCGACCCCCCGGTTAGCGTCGAAACGATCGATCGCCTTGATCAGCCCGACGGTGCCGACCTGGATCAAGTCGTCAAGCGCCTCGCCGCGGTTGGCGAAGCGGACCGCCAGGTAGCGTACGAGATTGAGGTGCGCCACCACGAGCTCTTCGCGGAGCTTCGCGTCTCTCGTCTTCCCATAGGCGACGAACAAGGCACGTGTCTTCTCACGGTCGAAGCGCGATTCGAGCTGACCCGGCTTGGATGCACGCACGCGCGGATTATTTCCGGAGGAATTTTGTCATGACGAGCTTCATGCCGCTTTCCGGATCCGGCTCGTTCGACACTTCATCCATCAACGTGCGGATGAGGAACAATCCGAGGCTGCCGACGCCGGACTCGGATTGCGCCGTCCCGGCCCGTTGCAAGTCGGCGTTTTGGCCGGCAGCGTCGACGGTGATCGTGATGCGGTCCGCCGCGACTTCTGCGGACATGCAGATCTCGTCGCGTTCGTGCGCGCCTTGGATGTAGCTCGTGCACGCTTCGGCGACCGCCAGCTTCAGATCTTCGATGTCTTCGATGGAGAACTGCAGGCGGCTGGCGATGCCGGCCATCGCCAGGCGGGCCACGCCGACCCATTCGGCGCTGCTCGGGATCCGCAGCTCGACCAGGTGGGCGTCGGGATCCCGCTTCGCGTGGTGCGCGGTCAGAGATTGTCGCATGCGGCCTTTTCCGATTCGTAGATGCCGAAGATCTTCACAAGGCCGGTGATGTCGAAGATTTTTTTGATCTGCGGATTCGTGCAGACGAGGTTAACCGTGCCGCTGTGCTCGCGCACGCGCTTGAGGCCTCCGATGAGGACGCCCAGCCCGGTGGAGTCGATGTAGCGCACGTTTTCGAGATTGATGACCAGTGTGTAGTGGCCCTGATCGATCAGTTCGGTGATCGTCTCTTTGACTTTGGGCGACGTATAGACATCGATCTCACCGTTGAGATCGAGGACGCAGATGTCGCGCTGCTGGCCGTCGAGCTGCCGGACGTTGACCTTGATATCCACTCTGGGTCCCTTCTTTGCGTGCTGGAACCGGCGCGGCCGGTTCTAGTCGTTCTGCAGTTCGTCGACCTTGTGTCTGGCCGCGTGCTTGCCGGTCTCGACCGCGTCGTTCACGCGGTGCTTCAGCTTTTCGATGTGTTCGCGGCCGCGCTGCTGCAGGGTGTCTGCTTGCGTGCGCAGATCGCCCGCCACGTTGCCGGCCATGTCTTTGAGATCGCTCGCCAAATCGAGAGCGCGGCCTTTGGCTTCCTGGGCCTTGCCGCGGATGAAATCGCGCGTCTCTTCGCCGCTTTGCGGGGCGAGGACCAAAGCGATCGCGGCGCCGACGAGCGCGCCGATCGCGAGCCCCGAAAGGAATCCGATCCCGGAATTATCGTTGTCGTTGCTCATAAGTGATTCTCCTAAAACGACTCGTTACGGCCATTTTTGGCCGTTGCCGCCTCGCGGCCGGAAAAATGATTTGGCGCCTTCGGAAACGCCTGCAAGAACGCCGACGAAACTCAATAGCGCCGGAGAGATCTTCGATTGCGCCGCGTCGGCGCTTTTCGCGATCGCATCGGCAGCTTTCTCCGCAGCTTCGGTGATCCGGCTGACGCGGCCCACCATGGCGTCGACGTTCGCCGCCACGCCTCCCACGTGCTCGACCGTCTCGGCGATCGGCCGCTGGATCGAATCGAGTTGGCGCTCGACCTTGCCGAGCGTGCCATCCGCGCGGACGAGCACCTGGCTCAGCCGCCAGCAGACGAATCCGACCCCGAGCGCCACCATAAGACAGGCGATTCCGATGGCGAGCCACATGAAGTCTTGCGTCGTCATGCCTTGTGTCGTCGGAACCTCCGGCAGTTGCTGATATTGTGAAGAACTTGAAAGGGGCGGACCCTTTCTTTGGCTCCTTACCCCGCGCCTCCCGCGACGCCTGGGGCTTGTGCGAGTAGTACGCCGCTCAGGCTCCGTAACCGTTGGATTATACCCGGCACGAGCAGAAGCAAACGCTCAATCGAGTCGTCCGTCGTCGAACGGCCGAGCGAAAATCGAACGCTACCGCGAGCCGTCACGGGTTCTAATCCGAGGGCCGTGAGCACGTGCGAGGGCTCGAGCGATCCTGACGTGCACGCGCTGCCGGTGGAGGTTTCGAAACCTTCTTGGTCGAGCGCGATGACCACGGTCTGGCCTTCGATATCGTCGAATCGCAGATTGGCGTTGTTCGGCAGGCGAGCTGTCCGCGATCCGTTCACCGCGCTGGCCGGCACGGTCGCCAGGATGCCGTCGATCAGACGATCCCGCAGCCTCGCGATGCGCGGCGCGGTGTCGTCGATCTCGCGTCCTGCGAGGTCGAGCGCCGTCGCAAGCCCGACGATGCCGGCGACGTTTTCGGTGCCGGCCCGAAAACCGCTTTCCTGACCACCCCCGAAAATCAACGGCGTGCACGCGACGCCTTTGCGAAGATACAGCGCGCCGGCGCCTTTCGGGCCTTCGAATTTGTGACCGGAAAGCGATAGCGCGTCGACGCCGAGTTGTTTGACGTCCAGCGGCACGTGCCCGACCGTCTGAACCCCGTCCGAATGCATGAGCGCGCCGCCTTCGTGCGCGATCGCGGCGAGTTCGGCGATAGGTTGCAGGGTGCCGATCTCGTTGTTCCCGTGCATGATGCTGACCAAGACGGCGTCGTCATCGAGCGCTTCGCGAAGTGCCCGCTTGTCGACGGTTCCCTCGCCGTCGACCGGCAGGATCGTGACGCGCGCCCCGCGCGCTCGAAGCGCATCCGCCGCGTGGAGAATCGCATGATGTTCGATCGCGCTGGTGATGAAATGCTTGCCCCGCTCGCGCTGCGCATCCATGATGCCGAAAATGGCTTGGCAATCGGCCTCCGAACCGCTGCCCGTGAAGACGATCTCCGATGGCTTGGCGCCGATCGCCGCCGCGGTCTTCTCACGAGCTTCGTCGAGCGCCGCGCGCACGCGCTGGCCGCTTGAATGGGGGCTGGACGGGTTAGCGAAATCACCGCGCAAAAACGGCAGCATTGCGTCGAGCGCCTCGCTGCGAAGCGGCGTCGTGGCGGCGTGGTCGAGATAGACCCTATTCATTATCGATGTAGCGGCGCGCATTTATGCGCGCTACGGCGATTTTCGCGACCGGGTCGCGGCCGCCTGCGAGTCGAAATGATCGGTCCCGTGGACAAGCCCTCACTTTTTGGACGCTCTGGGGCGGGGCCGGCGGATGCCGGCCCCGTCGAAGAAACGCTGCCGCCGAACGCGCCGCTTGCGGCGCGCCTGCGGCCGCGCACGCTCGACGAGTTCGTCGGTCAGCGGCAAATCGTCGGCGAAGGCACGGCGCTTCGCACGGCGGTCGCTCAGCGAAAATTTCCTTCGATGATTTTGTGGGGGCCGCCGGGCAGCGGAAAGACGACGCTGGCTCGGCTGGTCGCGTCATCCGGGGGCGCGCGATTCGTGGGGCTTTCCGCCGTGACGGCCGGCGTCGCGGACCTGCGGCGCATCATCGCCGACGCAAAGGAGGCGCGCGGCGCCGGGCGAGGCGGGACGGTTCTTTTCATCGACGAGATCCATCGTTTCAACAAAGCCCAGCAGGACGCGGTGCTGCCGCACGTCGAGCGCGGCGACGTGACGTTTATCGGAGCGACGACCGAGAATCCGTCGTTCGAAGTCAACAACGCCCTGTTGTCGCGCACGCGCGTATTCGTGTTGCAGCCGCTCGGCCCAGACGATATCGGCGCGATCGTCGATCGCGCGCTGGTCGATGAGGAGCGCGGGTTGGGTGGCCGGGCGACGCTCGATGCGGAGGCGCGCGCGAAGCTGATCGCGCTCGCCGACGGCGACGCGCGCTCGGCGCTCAACGCGCTCGAGCTCGCGGTGCAGATCGCGGGCGCGCGCGGGACGCCGATCGTCGTGACGCCTGCCGACGTGGAAGAGGCGATGCAGCGGCGCGCGCTTCGTTACGACCGCGCCGGCGATGAACATTACGATCTCATCTCCGCATTGATCAAATCCGTGCGCGGAAGCGACCCGCATGCCGCGGTGTATTGGCTGGCTCGCATACTCGAGGCCGGCGAGGAGCCGATGTTTGTCGCGCGCCGGCTCGTCATTTTAGCCTCGGAAGACGTCGGGCTCGCCGACCCGCAGGCGATGACGGTCGCGGCGGCGGCACATTACAACGCGCACGCGATCGGTATGCCCGAGGCGATATTCCCGCTTGTCGAGGCGACGCTGTACCTGGCGCTCGCGCCGAAGAGCAATTCCGCGCTGCGCGCCTACAGCGCGGCGGCGCAGGCGATCGAAGAGACCGGAACGCTGTCGGTGCCGCTGCACCTGCGCAACGCGGCGACGAACCTTATGCGGCGGTTGGGCTACGGCCGGGACTACCGGTATGCGCACGATTTTGAAGGCGGCGTCGTCGATCAGCAGCACTTACCGGACGCGCTGAAAGA
>Ga0207416_1000501_pt1 | contig 66381 bp, 48 predicted proteins | sample PaiPotPPM11metaG_FD_184107 | JGI IMG/M metagenome (GOLD analysis project Ga0207416, IMG submission 184107) | Iron sulfur acid spring bacterial and archeal communities from Banff, Canada, to study Microbial Dark Matter (Phase II) - Paint Pots PPM... ... | reverse complement strand
ACCATCTTTCAAAGCCTAGCTTGGTATGGACATCTCCTGGCTTCGGGTAGCTATTCGCATGGAGTTCAGGTGTGGAATGTAGAGACGAGTACGCGTCTTTGGGTTGGTCCGCATCCAACCAGTATTCGTCGCGTAGCCTGGAGTCCTGATGGAACCCAGTTAGCAAGCTGTGGTGATGACGGCAATCTATGCCTATGGGAGGCTTCAGGTGCCCTGATTAAGCGATGGCAGGCACATGGTGGTGCGGTGATAGGCATAGCCTGGAAGCCTGATGGCAAGCAGATTGCCAGTGTTGGTGGCCGAGGAAATAGCGGGGAAATGTTTGTCTGGGATGTAGAGCATGGGGAGCGAGTACAAACCTTTGTGGGCCATCCTGGTATTATTTACGCAGTAGATTGGAGTCTGACAGAGGATTTGCTCATCAGTGGAGACGGTGATGGGATGCTACGCTGGTGGGTTGTAGAGAGCGGCCAGTGTTTGAGGATACAAGAGGCGCATCAGGGTTCGATTCGATTCCTTATGATAAGTCCTGATGGGCACCTGCTTGCTAGTTGTGGAGATGATGCGGCTATTATGATGTGGGATCTGAATAGTGGGAAGCATGTGCGGACACTGCGATGCGACCGACCCTATGAGCGCCTCGACATCACTGGCATCAAAGGACTAACTGAGGCACAGAAGCACACATTGCGATCATTGGGAGCAATCGATATAGAACAGAAATTCTAATTCTTTGATATGGCTATCATCTTGCTCTGCAAGCTCTTCGGTCAAATCAGCAGCCCACGACCACTGGTGAGCACCCAAGGCGTGCAAAGTGGTCCGGATGCTGGGTATACCAGAGGCTGGCACGGTGGTGCCAGCTGGGTATTAGATCGGCATGGGTCTGCTCGAGTCGATAGCGTAAGGCTTGGGCAAAAAGGGTATGGTAGCGATAGCACTCTCGCTTGTTATCCAGAGGGACGACGAATAAATTGGCTTGCTCGAGCTGTTCCAACAATTGCTGGCTGCCGCTTTGCCCCGTGACAGCATCACAGAGGGAGGCCGTGAGGCGATCAAGTCAGTGACTGGTGCATTCTTTCCAAATCTTTGCTTCTTAAACCTTTTTTTCAAATAGTCCATCCCCACTTTGAGTTGTCCTTCCTAATTTGTTGATAAAGATTGGCAATGGTTGTTTCAGCAAACTTTGCCTTGTATTTTTTTCGTTGTATCGATATCTCTTTCTCCTTATTGGGACATCTCTCGATACAGTGATTCTCTATTTAATCAGCCTATCCATAAAACTGGGACCATTATAGTTTTACCCGGACAGGCGGAAAGAAGCACTTCGTTTCACTTCCAAAAGTGCTTCGGGAAGTGCATTCATACTGGGTGTGATGTGGCCGACTGTGTTGCAAAAAGAAAGCTGGTCTGCGAGAGTGGAAGGAAAAGAAGAACAAAGATGACCCATGTCGACCCGATCAGAAAAGGCTTACTGCAATGTGTCTCAATATACCTGCTTGCCTTACTGATCTCTGACCACATTGCTTTCAAGTTGTCTACAAGTTGTCTATAGTTTGGCATTGAAAAGAGTCCTGCTTTTGGCTATACTTAACGAAGAACGAATTACTGGTACTTTGTTGACTCGGGACTTTTGAGCGTGTCAGATTCAGCGAGCCATTTTCTCTCGACCTAGTAATAGCTAGGTATGAGCGGAAGAGCTAAAAGACGATCTTTCCGCAGTCAACAAAGTACCGTTACAGCGGTCGTCAGAAAGATCGAACCCGCATCCACGCCGTGAGTTTCCTCACTATGATGGCTCAACGTTTCCGCAAACTGCTGTAAGCTCGACTTTGTACATGTCCTTATTAATGAGTACTTTTTATACACCTGCTCAAAAGATATTCGCATTCGCTATCCTGAAACTGATATCTTTGTGCAAGCAACTCATCAAGCAAAACTATCGTTATCGCAAGCTGTTGAATATATCCAATAAGAACTTGAGAAGCACCAGGTAGTGGTACATTCACGAAATCTATGAGGCTTTTGTGAGATTCGTTAGAGCACTGCTCTATAAGCGCAATGGGGAGAGTCACGACTACCGCAAAGGGTATAAAACTAAGTTTAAGTAGCAGGTAACAGAAAATGAATGAAATCCAGTTAAATACCGTTGAGTTGAGTGATGCTCACCAAATATTTATTTCATATTGCCATGTAGATATCCAATTCGCACTTCAGCTGAAAGGTGAACTTGAGAGGTGCGGATATATAGTTTGGCTGGATACAACTAGTATACCAGGAGGAGATATCTGGCTTGAGCAAATAAGTCAAGCCATCGATGAAGCGTTTGCCATGATTAGTATTGTATCGAAAAATGCTAATGAGAGTAAGTGGATGCGCCGTGAATACCTCTACGCCGATGAACAAGGCAAGGACATTCTGCCTGTCATTATCGATGGGAGTAATTGTCCCTTTTATATGATGGATAGACAAGCAGTTATATACAGTGGCGATTTCAATAGGTTCTTTCTCTCTGTTAAAGAAACGATGGATCGTTGGGCCTCATCGGCTGCCCAAGCTGGTGTCTCTCAGAAAGCATCAAGGAGCGCTTCCGCTTCAGCACACGCGGATGTGCATCTTTCGCCATCACAAGAAAAACCTTCGACCCATATTCCATCTCAACGAGCTTATACTCCACAGGATGGCCATTTCTCTGGGGATATAGCTACAAGCGAACAGCACACAGGTTGGGAGGACACATCTCGTAACGAGCCATTTTATGGAAGAGCTACAGAACTGCATACGTTGAAGCGATGGATCCTCGAGAACCAGTGCCGAGTCATCTCGATTCTTGGCATGGGAGGCATGGGGAAAACTAGCATTTCAGTAGCTCTAGTCGATCAAGTGAAAGCTTCTTTCTCCCACATCTTTTGGTGTTCGCTCAGAAATGCGCCTCCTTTTCGAAAAGTTCTGCAAGACTGCGTGCAATATGTTTCTGATTGGCAAAGAACCGATCTGCCTGAGAGCGTCAATGATCAAATCCTTCTCCTGCTTGACTATCTGCGCCAACGCCGTTGTCTGATCGTATTGGACAACATGGAAACGATCATGCAGGCTGGTGAGCGAGCCGGGGAATATCGCCAAGGGTACGAGGCATATGGAAGGCTGCTTGAGCTAGCTGGAAGGGAAAAACACCAAAGCTACCTCCTTTTGACCAGCCGAGAGAAACCAAAGGATATTGCCTACTTAGAAGGAGAAACCTCTCCCGTCCGTTCTTACCCTCTCAAAGGGTTGAAATCAACCGATGGACAAAAGATCCTCAAGGAAAAAAGGTTACGCGGAGCCAAGGACGTCAAAGAAAGCCTCATTCGTCGCTATGCGGGCCACCCACTTGCTCTCAAGCTTGTCTCTCAATTAATTCGGGAACTCTTTGAAGGCGATATCGAGAGCTTCCTCAAGGAAGGCGAGGTCCTCTTCGGTGATATTCGCGATGTCTTGGATCAACAATTCGAGCGATTATCAAGCTTAGAACGAGAGCTGATGTACTGGTTAGCTATTGAGCGGGAGGCTGTCTCCCTCGATACTTTCCACAAGGACATGATCGGTCCTGTCACAAGGCGCGAGATACAGGAGGCTTTGCGCTCTCTCCTGCGGAGAAATCTTATCGAGGCTGGTAATAATATCTTCCTCCTCCAAAACGTAGTTATGGAATATGTAACGGATCGTTTTGTCGAAAACATCGCCGAAGAGATCAGGAGCGAAAAGCTTCTGCTCTTTGATCGCCACGCTCTCATCAAAGCTGAAGCGAAAGACTACATTCGGGAAAGCCAGGTTCGTCTCATATTGACACCTGTAGTGCAGCAGCTTCTCACCTCTTCAGGAGTAGATAGCATTGAGCTAAAATGCCAGCGCATCCTTGCACTTTTACGGGAGGGCCCTGTACAACAACTTGGGTATGCCGCAGGAAATGTCCTCAATATGTTACTGATGCAGGGTTATAACCTTCGCGGCTACGACTTCGCTCATCTCACGCTACGACAGGCCTATCTTAGAGGGCAAGAACTTCCTGAAATTAGTTTTGCCCACGTACATTTTATGCATTCTGTCTTCACAGATGTATTCGGTGGTATTGCCACCCTAGCGTTTAGTCCGAATGGGGAGCTTCTCGCTATTGGAACAGCGAACGGGGAGGTCAAACTATGGAATATCCTAGAGAGTATTCCAGTTCTCGCCTGCTCAGGACACACCGACTGGTTGCGCTCGGTGGCCTTTAGCCCCGATGGACGTCTGCTGGCTAGCAGCAGCTACGACCAAACTGTACGATTGTGGGAGGTCAGCAGTGGCAAATGTCTTCATGTTCTCAACGTTCTGGGCGTAGCGCTCCTTCTAGAAGAACAGAGCAGTTTCCTCTCATCTATTGCCTTTAGCTGTGATGGAATGACCTTGGCCATTGGCGTAAATGATCGAGTATGGCTCTGGGATGTCACTACAGCGAATCGTATTCGTACATTGCAAGGCCATGCAGCGCTGGTACAAACTGTTGACTTCAGCCTCGATGGACGTCTTGTGGCTAGCGGCAGCGAGGACCACACTATACGGCTGTGGGAGGTCAGCACAGGTGAGTGCCTCAACGTCTTGCAGGGCCACAGTGCCTGGGTGCGCTCGGTGGCTTTCAGCCGTGATGGACGTCTGCTAGCCAGCGGCGGCAGCGACCGAACCGTACGGTTGTGGGAGGTGAGCACTGGTGAGTGTCTCAACGTCTTGCGGGGTCACAGTGCCTGGGTGCGCTCGGTGGCCTTCAGCCCCGATGGACGTCTGCTAGCCAGCAGCGGCGAGGACTGCACCGTACGGTTGTGGAAGGTTAGCGCTGGTGAGTGCATCAATATCTTACAGGGTCATACGGATTGGGTGATAGGGCTGGCCTTCAGCCCCGATGGACGTCTGCTAGCCAGCAACGGTGGTGATGATCAAACTGTCAGGTTTTGGGAAACCGGCAGTGGGCGGTGCATCGCCACCTTGCAAGGTTACAGTAACAGAGTTCTTTCGGCTGCTCTTGATCCTACTGGGCACCGTATTGCCAGTGGGAGTGAGGATCGTATTGTGCGGATTTGGGATGCCAGCAGCGGGCAATGCCTCAAGGCCTTACGAGGCCATGATAACTGGGTAGTAACTATCGCCTTCAGCCCCGATGGACGTCTTGTAGCCAGCGGTAGCGAGGACCGCACCATCCGATTGTGGGAGGTGAGCACTGGTCAGTGTCTCAACGTCTTGCAGGGTCATGCCAATTGGGCACAAACTGTCGCCTTCAGCCCCGATGGACGTCTTGTGGTCAGCGGCAGCGACGACCGCACCTTACGCTTGTGGGAGGTGAGCACTGGTCAGTGTCTCAACATCTTGCGAGGTCACAGCGCCTGGGTGCGCTCGGTGGCCTTCAGCTCCGATGGACGTCTTGTGGTCAGCGGCAGCGACGACCACAGCATACGGCTGTGGGAGGTGAGCACTGGAGAGTGCCTCAACGTCTTGCAGGGCCACAGTGCCTGGGTGCGCTCGGTGGCCTTCAGTCCCGATGGACGTCTTGTAGTCAGTAGCGGCAACGACCACACCTTACGGTTGTGGGAGGTGAGCACTGGTCAGTGCACCAAAATCCTGCAGAGAGGAAAAGGGCTAACCTATCCAGTCGCTTTTTGTCCAGACGGACAAATTCTGGCTAATGGGAGTAATAATCAATCGATTCAACTCTGGGATATAAACAAGGAATTTCCTATTCGAGCACTTCAAGGACATAGCGGGAATGTATCATCTCTTGCCTTTAGCTCTGACGGAAGTCTTCTCCTAAGTGGAAGTGATGACGAAACCATGAAACTGTGGAATGTCGCCACAGGGATCTGCCTTCTGACGCTAAGAAGTAAGAGACCTTACGAGCAAATGGATATTACAGGTGTAACAGGCGTAACCGAAACGCAAAGAGAAGCACTCAGAATATTAGGCGCCGTTGAAAAGGATGGGTAGATATGACCTCTATTCGTTTGACTTGTGGGTTTTTCGGGGTATAGCTACATTAAACGGTGGAGACAGAGTCATTTGAGCTTCAATCCGGCCAAGTTTTTGACCTCAACCACCGGATAATGTGGCTGTACCGCATTCAAGCTTTAAACAGTTATTCAAATTCCGTAAATAGAAACACTATATCATTTAGGATCATAAGCGGTCAGTCAACGGGTATTCCCTCGAATTTCTGGCTGGTTCTGAAAATTGGTCCGATTTGGTCTAGCCAATTGAGATTCCTTACAGTATAGTAGGGCTAGAAGGACCTTTGTCCAGCAGATAATGAGGAGCTACCGAATAGTGAGGAGTTCCGCAATGAGAATTGAAAAAAGATTCTACTTAATAAAGACTATTGTGATACAAAAACTACAATATCAGAACAAAAAGAGAAATGCATTATCAGTGAATTTACGAAGTCTAATTATAATGTTTATCGCTGCTGCACTTTGGGGCATTTCTGGGAATGCTGCTCAAGTTCTTTTTCAAGCATATAATATTACTCCTCAATGGTTTGCAGCATTTCGTGCTTTAGTAGTAGGTGTTGTTTTGTATGTTTTACTTCGTCCAACTTTTCCTCGTAAGCATATACTTCGTTTGTTTTTTTTTGCAATTGTAGGTTTTGTTGGTCTCCAAATTTTCTATTATCTCGCTGTCACCTACTCAAGTGCTGCAATAGCAACACTTCTCGAATTTCTCTCTATACCACTCGTAGTGCTCTATGAAACAATAGTTGATAAACAGCATCTTTCTTATACAAAAATAGCTGTTATCTTTTTAGCAGTGATAGGTACAGCTCTCCTCTCATTGGGAGGTGCTCATGGTTTACAGTTAGTAATCAGTCCTCTTGGACTGCTTTTTGGACTTCTTGGAGCTATTGCAGCAGCAACTTATCCACTTACGGTAATTTCACTAGTTCGAGAATATGGTGCATGGTGTATGACCACCTGGGGTTTTTTGATAGGAGGGATTATTATGTCTTTCTGGGTACCTCCCTGGAATGTTCACCCTACAGGAAATGTCATCACCCTCATTCTTTTAATTTTCTTTGTCGTAGTGTTTGGCACATTAATAGCATATGGATTATTTATGAGTAGTCTGAACCATCTTTCTGCATCTGAATCTAATATCATTGCGCTCATTGAGCCTTTTACATCAGCTTTAGTTGGGATTCTTTTGTTGCATGAATTCATGACACCTTTACAATACGGTGGGGGAGTGATGATACTAGCAGCAATTGTTATTCTGCAAGTCTTTAAGAAAAACTAGTATAATTAGGGTACAGCACCGATTTGTCCGTGCCTATGTGATAAGGGGTAAAAGTAAACAAATGATGTCGTGGTCTCTCATCGACAAAAGCATAATGGTATGAGTTGGAGCGCAGATAGTTCAACCAGCTTGGCAACGCTAACAACGGTTCGTCGCAATTCCGAAGACGGCAATTGGTTACTCAAGCATGACATCAGCTTTCAGTTCAATGCTAGCACTGCAAAGCCTGCTGCCTGAATTGTTGACTTGCTACAAGCAATTTCACAGGTCGCAAGCCCTGCTTGAGGGCCAGCCGCACTTGATCAGATCCTTGGCACAGCCAGTCGTTCACACAGGAGTACCGCTTCTGTTGCATCTCTATTTGGAAAGGGTGTAACGTTGAAGTAAGGAGAAAATAACTCACAGATTTCCTTCAAAGTCCGCATATATACACGTAGCATGACAATTCGATGAACATCAGCAATACCCATTGCAACCATCGAAGGAGATGGATGGTCAATTTCAAAACCAACCTCCATACAATGCATTACCGAATTATATGTTACAATTTTATGCATGTTATCATCTGACAGACCTAGAAGACGCCCGATATGCTGGAGATAGCTATAGTCCCATGCTTCAAGCTTCGCAATTGTCTCCTGCACTTCGCTTTCATCAGATGTTCGTTTGCACTGCGAACCAATCAGCAATTTTTCATGTGGTCGGAGCATTTGCTCCAGTAAGTGGACAATGCCATCTTCCTCAAAGGTGTGGAACAAATTTCCAAAGAAAATGTAGATCAGTGACCCAGGATTTTCTAAGCGATATTGGGTGAAACTATCTGCAGTTAATTCCTCAAAAGGTGCGCAGATGAAACTACAGTCCTCTCTACGAAGGTTACTGCTGCTGGCTACCGTACTGACAGCGGTTTCAACCATATGGGAATTAACATCAATAGCCAAGTATCTATTTATTGGATATCCAACTTGATCGGCCCGATAGATAAATTGTGCGGCTTTTCTTCCATCTCCGCATCCTAAATCTACGAGTGTTATAGGTGCTTTGACTCCCATCAGGATTTCCGACAATTTATCGCGCACCAATGGGACTTCCTCGAAGGTGCTATACGTCAACCTTATGCATGTTTCAGCCTGCTCCTTAGTAAGGTATCTGAATTTTGGATTGTTGAGATAGCAAACACCACTTTGGTTTCCCTGCGTACTGATGGCTCGATGTAGAACCTGACTTGCGTCGACTTCATTCATACTGTTTTGACCTCGCAATCTGATAGAATGCAGCATATTATAAACTATAGCCTGCAGTAACAGAAACTGGTTGTCTCTTTATCTACCTTTTTTGATTATAACTTGCGGTAGGGTAATGTGTCAATACCTACGACTGACATGGGGTACACGTCATTTTTTTGCACGAGGGTAGCGCCTCCAGGGATGGGATGGAGCGGGACGACAAGTGCTTTTAGCTTCAGATATACAAGGAGATGGAGGAGCTATTTCTTCCTGGCAAGGAATTACAGTGGCCTCGATTATTTTTGGTTTACAGAGAGAAGATAGAAAGAGAAGGTGTAGAATACTTTTCTCGACCTTCTGCTTCAATTCATCATAGCGTTTCTTTTGACGTGCGAAGCGACTAGCCTTTTGTGTGAGGAGACGTTGGCGAAACGCCTGATTCCTCGTTTCGTTCCATCGGTCATTACACTCACCAGTTCGCAAAGCGAGCATAGGATTCACGTTGCGCGGCTCCCAATGCATTCCAGACCCTTTGAGCCGCGATTGCACGACACAGGTGTTGGCACTTTCGACGCTCCCGCTCCCAATGGGCCAGCCTTGCTGCTGAAAAAGCGGATAGTGCATCATCTTTTCCCGCTTTTGCAAATAATTCACCGATTTCGCGATTTCCTCTATATGTGGATGATCTTTGAGTAAATGATGAACTTCTTCTAACACTTTTTTAGGCCCTTGGTGTTTGAGCTCATGCAATTGCTCTGCTAACCAGCTTTCCGGGAGCGTTGTGCCAGCATCTCTGACGAGTTCTGCAATGGTGCTTACATACTCTGCCGCATGATAAAAATCAAGAATCCGGACAGTATCTGCACGATATGCATCAATAAAGTGCTGAATCCATTCTGCTCCATCAGAGACAGCACCAACCTGTTTCGATTGAAAAAATCCACGGCGTGCTACTTCACCTGCTGCTAGCTCAGTAAACGTTTCTGAAGGGACCATGCGCGAAAAGTAGGTAATATTGGTCATCTTCACTTCTTGATCGGGACACCGCTTGATGCGGCGTTTATTCTCATGCACTTCTCCTATAACTGCTGTCTTTACTTCTGCATAAACTTTCCCGGCTACAGAGAAATATATGATCCATCACTGCTTATGACCTTCTTTCCTATTTTTTCTGATATGACATCCTTCTCAGATGAAAAACTGCCTTGCTGTAACACAGCTTTTGCCTCTTTGTTCTGCACTACTTCAGCACATGCTCCTATAGCTTCTGTTTGTCTGCGTGAAGTCGACGCACTCACACAAACTCCATGGTGCTGCATGAGAAACTTGGCTGCTCGCTCAAATGAGACCACTGTTGCAAAATGCGCAAGATGACTCTGTTGCGAGGGGGTCAAGCTTCCAGGCTGCAGCTCCAATTTCTCATCCAGGGGGGAAAAGACTTGTTCCACAGTTTGGACAGGTCCCGTAGGTTCTTTTTAGTTTGATTTCTCTTCCAGATGCTCCTTGTAAACTTCGCATACGCTTTCCCCGCGAAACAAGCGGTATTTTGCAGTTCGGACAGATTGGTCTTTCTCCTTCCTCTTTCCCTCTCCAATTTTCTTCTTCTCGCGTCTCTGCACTCTTCTCAATTAAAGCCACTTCCAACTTGCTTACCAGTTCTCGAGCCTTTTCCTCTATTTCTAGAAAGGTTGCATCTGGATTGGACTTATTCCATCTATCCATATCTACGAGAATCTCTCCACTTAAATCTTTTAATATTTCTTCGTCCTTCATTTGCTTGCTCCCTCTCTTCCTTTCCTTCTTGGATAGGGTTGAGCGCTCAGAACAACAGGTATTGCTCTCCTTGCCCACCATTTGTGAGACTTCCCTCATTTTACCTCTTTTTCCGCTCTCTGGCTACCCTCCTCCGTGCAAAAAAATGAACTGCACCCACTAAAATATGGGGAAGCAGCCCGTGTGATCCAAGAGATCGAGCGGCTCATGGTTCCTATGAAAAAATATGAGAATGCTATAAAAACGATGATTACGAGTTTAAACTATCTTAAGGAGCGACAGCCCATGATGATGTATGCACTCTTTCGGGCTCAAGGGTATCCTATTGGCAGTGGATGTGTGGAGAGTGCAAACAAACTGGTAGTAGAAAACCGCATGAAAGGCGCAGGCATGCGCTGGTCTGAAGAGCATGTCAATCCAATGCTAGCTTTACGCAATATAGCATGCAATAATCGATGGAAGGAATCTTGGAAACGAATTCGCCATCATTTGATCACTGAGGTACAAGCTAAACGAGCAGATGTATCTGTTCAGCGCATGAAACTTCGCGATGATCGGCAGAAAGAGATAATTGGTGATGATTCACCTAACAGTAGAAGCAAAATACAAGAGAAACATATCCTGCTTCCTGTCACGCCCCAAGAACTACCTGTTATACAGAATACATCATGCATTGCCACGACAAGTCAGACTATACCTCCTGATCCACCTGTCAAACAGGAAACACCTCCTATGCTCAATAAGCGTCCTGCTGCCAATCACCCGTGGCGTCGTCCTTTGCTTCGACAGCGTCCTGCTTCATAGGTCAGCCCATCTGGCTGTGCAAAAATCCTCCGCACACCCGACTGACATTCTTTGGCGTTTACTGCACATACATCTTTTGTATCCGGATCAAAGCACTCTTCAAGCTCGTTTTTCGTGGGCAATAGGAGCTTTACATGGATTATATATGATAACCCTGAAACTGCTTTCTGCATCTGAAGCTAATATTGTTGGGCTCATTGAGCCTCTTACATCAGCTTTAGTTGGGATGCTTTGGTTACAAGAGTTTATGACACCCTTGCAATACTTTGAGGCAGGGATTATACTAGTATCAATTGTTATTCTACAAGTCTTTGAGAAAAATCCACAGAATTAGGGTATTGACTCGATCTGTCCGTGCCTATGTGATAAGAGGTAAAAGTAAACAAAGGGGGTCTGATACATGGAAATATTTAAGATTGTCACCGCATCCGTTCTTGGTACAGCTGCACTATCCAGTGGATGTGCTCAAAAATTCGGCTAAATTGAGCACGAATGAGAGGGCATCCACCACTTCATGTTGCTGCACCCCGTTCTTTTGCGAGTATACAAATGCTTTTGATCCTCAAATACTGTGTAATAGTCCAGGAAAGGAAAGTGCTAAATTTAACATTTAACAATCATTTAACATTTACTCGTTTCTCTTAAAGTATCGAAAGGGAAAATCAAAACATGGGTAAGAAACATTTACTCTCACTTACAAGTTTAGAAGCATCTGAAATCTCCTTCATTGTTGATAGAATGCTGTTCTTTGCAAAGGCAAAAATTGAAGGACAACCATTAAAAAATAAGGTTATTGGAATTTATTTTCGCAAGACATCTACACGTACACGCACATCATTTACTGCTGGAGCTATGAAGCTGGGTGCTACTACCATAGCGTACGGACCAAACGATCTACAAGTAAATACTGGAGAAACAATTCAGGACACTGCACGCGTCCTGTCAGGATATCTCGATGCCTTGGTCATGCGCACAGCCGAGGGCTTGGAAGAGATGCAAATATTAGCTGCTCAAAATCGCATGTCAGTCATTAATGCAATGAGTGACAAAGAACACCCAACTCAAGCAATATCAGATCTAGGTACAATAAAAGAGCATTTTGGGCAATTGGAAGATCTGCACATACTTTATCTAGGTGAGGGAAATAGTACTGCTGCTGCTCTTGCATTAGCAGTGAGTACATGTCGGAATATGAAACTTACTCTACTTACAGCTGAGCATTATGGACTTCCAGATGAAATCCTTGGTCATGCACATGCCAATGCACAGAAATACGATGCTCATATAGAGCAATATCATCATCTTGATTATCTTCCTCGCAATGTTGACGTAGTATATACTACACGTTGGTGTACTACAGGAAGTACGAAGCATGACCCTAAATGGAGAGAGCACTTCAGACCATTCAGCGTGACACAAAGTATAATGGACCAAGTGTCGAAGCCTCATGGGACTGTATTTATGCATGATTTACCTGCAGTGCGAGAGGAGGATGTCACAGATGAAGTCCTTAATGGTCCTCAAAGTATTGTCTTTCACCAAGCAGAGAACAAACTGTATGGGGCTATGGCAGTACTTGAATGGTGCTTACTTGATTATTAAAATATTGGGTAGTGACTCAGGTAGTCTTCTGCATCAAGTGTTGGTGGCAGAAACCATGCTCACGAGAAACTAGGCTATAGGCACGGCACGTGAGCGTACCAACACACTACGGGTAGACCACCTCAAACTTAGGGAGGTTATTTTCGCACAGCCCATACGCATCAACTTAAGGTCCCCCCGCCCCATGAGAGACCAGCAAGTCGGTCTGCTGAAGGGTGGGGTCCAAGAACAATTGAAACGTATTAGGATGTTTTTTGCGTTTGTCGATGCAACAGCGATCAAGTCCTTGTGTGATTTCTTGGAGTATTTGATCCAAGTCATCACGGCCAGCCAGAGCGCGAGCAATAAGAATAATTTGCTGACGAATGGCTTTGGCTGCTTTGACCATACTTCGGCTTGGAACAGACCAGCAGCCCACAATCATCATCCAATGCACAATAATCATCCCAATCAGTTTAGCATAGAAGTCGCAGAGCAGGTGCCAGGGGTTCTTGCTGCGAGACACATCCACTTGCCCATACTTCTTCCATAGCTTGAAGAGGAGCTCTATTTGCCATCTTGCTCGTAAAAGTACGAGTGCCTCTTGGTGGTTTAACTCCTCTGCTGGAATATTGGTGATAACTAACGTCCAGCCACACAGGTCAAGAAGCTTTTTATTCACTTTGCGACTATGTTTCTGCGCTTTACGCTTATGACTCTTCCGCCGCTTGATGGCAACCTCTTCTGGCACGGGATAGGCGATCAAGCGAGCAGGGAGCCGTGTTGTCGCACTTACCTGTATCTGGCATTCGTAGCTGGTATTACCTGCAAAAGTACAGAGTAACTCATAAAGATCAAGTGGATTGCCTGCCTCATCAAAGATCTGCAGACTTCCCCCCACCTTTAGACGGGAAATCCAATATTCTTCAGCTTCACCTTCCGTTTGAAATTGGTGTGTATCAAAGTATCCTAAATCGATAATACGGAGACTGCGACGTTGCCGCCTATTCAGTCGTAAAGGTGATTTTGTGTCAGGCACACGGCCATCTGTCAGCGCTTGCCCTTTGAATCCTCCTGTCAACAAATCCCAACGAACTTGCACTTTAAATGCAGACTTTGCACTCTCTGCCGCATTCCCACATCCCTGCCAGATTTTCTCCAGATCATCAGGCAAGCTGAGTGTTGTACTGTCTTCCACGACCACTTCGCTAAAACGTTCTAATAAGGAAATTGCCACAGGATCGGCTGTGACCACTTGCGTGAAGGTCGCATTGAGCAGCTCGGCAAAAAATATGGCTGTGTTCTCCGTAAAACACTTATCTATTGCTTGAGCGCTTACATTCACTCCTACCTGTCTGGCGAAGCTTGCCAAGTCACTCATGGCGATCTCTCCCTCTTGCATTTGTCCCAGGACCACTGTTTGAGCAAACGTCGCTCCTGTAAACTCTCTCACTCGTTTGATCAGTCCTGTTGATACTCCCGATCGATTTGCATGATCTTGCAAAACACTCTTTATCGCTTTCACTAATTGTGTTACACTGTTCACTATTCTGCTCCTCTGACTCATAGCGTTCTTTTTTTTTCCTATGATGCCAGATGAGCATCCTTTTGTCAGCTTTTTTGCTCTTTTCACTCCTTTTGGGGGATACTTGCCTCTTTCAAGGCCCTCCCATCCTTAAGTTGATGCGTATGAGGTTATTTTCGCACAGCCCCTAAGTAGAAGCAGGCAATGAAGCGTTAAGTATGATTGGAGCTTCGTCGTTGTTGTCTGAACTGTTGCTGTCGTCTCGTAGATTGTCTACGAACTTCAGCTCGGCCTAGCTTCTCCTCGGGAGAGGAGGCAGCAGATTGTCCTGCGTTTAAATGTTCCACTAGGGAACTTACAGTGGGATATTCGAACAACTCAAGCAGCGCTATGTCTCTTTTGAGCATGGTCTGTAATTTGCTGTTAACTTGAGCTAATAGCAAAGAGTTCCCTCCCAAATCGAAGAAATTATCATGTATTCCCACATTTTTGATGCCTAGTACTTCTTGCCAGATCGCTGCAATAGCTCGCTCGCTCTCAGCTTGAGGAGCTACAAATGCTGTTTCCAACTCAGCACGGAGTCCTTCAACTTTAGGAAGCGCACGTCGATCCACCTTCCCATTTGGCGTCAAGGGCAACGTCTCCAAGAGCACAAAAGCGGAGGGCACCATGTAGGTGGGCAACTGCTTCATCACATGACTCCGCAGATCGCTGACACCAATAGCTTGCCCCTGGTCAGGGACAATGTATGCCACCAGACGCTTGTCGTCGAGCCGATTCTCCCAAGCTACAACCACAGCTTCCTGTACACCAAGATGCTGCCTTAGCACGACTTCGATCTCACCCAGTTCAATGCGGAAACCACGTATCTTCTCCTGATGGTCGAGCCGCCCAAGAAACTCGATGGAGCCATCGGGCAGGTAGCGAGCCGCATCCCCACTCTTGTAGAGGCGAGCATCTACCTCGGAGCTGAAGGGGTGTGCGATGAACTTCTTGGCGGTTAACTCTGGCTGGTTGAGGTAGCCTCGTGCCAGTCCCACTCCTCCAATGTGCAGTTCACCAGCCACGCCTATCGGCAATGGGTGCAAGAATTGGTCGAGAATGTAGATCTGCGTGTTGGCTATCGGACGTCCAATAGGTACCCGATCTCTAGTGTCCTCTGGCTTACAGGCCCACATTGTGGCATCAATAGCAGACTCCGTTGGACCGTAAAGATTATACAAGTGCGAAGACATGCGGGAAAAAAAGGACCTCTGGAGATCAATAGGCAGCTCCTCTCCACCGCAAAAAACACGTTTGAGGCTTTTACAATGCTCAAACTCTCGCTTCTCAAGGAGTACTCGAAGCAGGGAAGGCACAAGTTGCAAGACTGTGATACCAGAGTCAATAATGGTCTTGATGAGGTACTCGCTATCCCGATGTCCTCCTGGTTGAGCCATAATTAACTGTGCCCCAGCTAGCAATGGAGCATAGAACTCCCAGATTGAAGCATCAAAGCTGAAAGGCGTCTTCTGAAGGACACGATCCTCTTGAGTGAGAGGGAGGCATGTTTGCATCCAGACTATACGATTGCAAATGGCACGGTGCGAGATCATAACTCCCTTGGGCTTGCCTGTGGAACCGGAGGTGTAAATGACATACGCCAGATGATGAGGCTGTGCTCTGCTGGCAGGGTTGGCCCTGTTCGCTTGGGCGATAAGAGGCCAATCGGTATCTAAACAAATCACATGGGCTCGTACTTTTGGGAGGTGCTCTTGCAGGTAAGTGTGAGTGAGCAAGATAGGGATCTGAGCATCCTCAAGCATGAAGGTGAGCCGTTCTTGAGGATAGTCAGGGTCTAGAGGCACATAAGCTCCTCCTGCTTTAAAAATGCCGAGCAAAGCAATCATCAGGTCGAGTGAACGTTCCATGCAGATACCCACTAGTATATCAGGACCAACACCCAATGTGCGCAAATGATGGGCTAGTTGGTTGGCACGCTGGTTGAGTTCTTGGTAGGTGAGTTGCTCTTGCTCAAAGATAACTGCTACCGCTTCAGGGGTTCGCTCCACCTGGACCTCGAAGAGTTGATGCAGACACTGCTCCAGCGGGTACTCCGTCTGGGTGGCATTCCACTCAACGAGCAATTGCTGATGCTCAGCTGCTGTGAGCAATGGCAGGTCAGAGATAGGCTGCTCAGGGTTGACAACGATGCCCTCCAGCAGGGTTTGAAAATGCCCTGCCATTCGGCTTATCGTGGTAGACTCAAATAGATCAGCACTGTAGTCCCATGTGCCGATTAGTCCTTGCCCACTGTCTGTTAAAAACAGGCTCAGGTCAAAGTTAGCTGGTTGCTTGACCTCAACAAGCTGCAGATGTAATCTCGGCAGATCGAAGGTCGGGAGTGGATTGCTCCGGAGGACGAACAGCACCTGAAACAATGGATTGTAGCTCATGTTTCGCTCAGGGTTGAGTTGCTCCACCAGCTTCTCAAAAGGCAGATCCTGGTGGGCATATGCCCCTAGAGCAACCTCGCCTACCCGTCTGAGCACTTCCTCAAAAGAGGGGTTCTCCGAGAGATCCGTGCGCAAGACCAGCGTGTTCACAAACAAGCCGATCAATCCCTCCATCTCAGAGCGGTTGCGATTAGCAATAGGAGACCCGACCACCATATCAGTCTGCCCGGTATAGCGGAAGAGTAATACCTTGAAGGCGGCCAGTAACGTCATGAACAGCGTGACCCCTTTGCGTCGACTGAGCGCCTTGAGCCCATCAGCTAGCTCCTGGGAGAGTACGAAACGGTGCTGTGCGCCTTGGAAGGTTTGAATTGCTGGACGAGGATGGTCTATGGGCAACTCCAGCAGGGCAGGAACTCCACTCAGTTGCTGGCGCCAATAGGAAAGCTGGGTTGTCAGCACCTCACCTTGGAGCCACTGGCGTTGCCAGACGGCAAAATCAGCATACTGGATTGGCAGCTCAGGAAGCGGAGAGGGCTGATTGCGCAAGAAAGCGGTATAGAGAGCAGCAAGTTCCTGGCAGAGCACACCCCTGGACCATTCATCGAAGATAATGTGATGGATGGTCAGCAAGAGCATGTGTACCTCTGCTGCCAACTGCAGTACGGTGGTTCGCAGCAATGGCCCACGAGCGAGATCGAAAGGCCGTTGTGCCTCTGCTGTTCTAAGCCGGAGCACCTCAGTCTCCTGCTCAGCTTGGGGAAGGTTGCGCAAATCCACTGTCTGCAGAGGTATAAACCGGGTAGGGCTGATTGCCTGCACGAGTTGTCCCTCAAAGATCATAAAGGTGGTGCGTAGAGCTTCATGGCACTGGACAAGTGCATTCAGGACCTGCTCAAGGACGTTCAAATGAAGCAGACCTTTCAGTCGAAAACAACAGGATATGTTATAGATGGCCCGTTTTGTCCCCAATTGGTCGTGGAGCCACAGGCTCTCTTGGAAAAAAGAGGCAGGAAAGATATACACATCTTCCTCGGGTGAAGCATTGCCTAAAGACGATAAACTCATTGTATTCTCCTTTAGTATTTGATATTTAGACTAATTTGGCTTTGGAAAGCCTGTAGAGCAGGTTCACGCCTATTTATAAAGAGTAGCTTCTCAGGCCGATTCAGGCGAATTTAGTCTAAACTCCAATTAGCTCTCACCTCAAGAGCCCCTGCTATCCTGCGCTGGAAAGAGAGAAGATAACTTCATACGGTACTTCTCTCGAGAGAGAGGACGTGGAGCTGACAGGTGCAGCTGAGCCTCGCTGGCTTTTACTTGTTCGATTATCTCAGCGAGTTCAGCAATCGTAGGAGCTGCGAAGAAGCGATGCAGAGGCAGTGCTACGTGTAGGGCTTCATGGAGACGCGACAGAACTTGCATGGCGAGCAGAGAATGGCCGCCTAAGGTGAAAAAGTTGTCATGTATGCCTACCTGTGCCATCCTCAGCACCTGTGTCCAACTGGCTGCGATCGCCTCTTGCAAGGGTGTTTGTGGCATCTCGAAACTGGACTCCAGCCCTTGGGAGTGGTATTCAGGAGCTGGCAGGGCTCGTCGATCCACCTTCCCACTGGGTGTCAACGGAAATGCTTCTAACAGCACAAATGTGGAGGGCACCATGTAGGAAGGCAACTGTTTCATCACATGGCTCCGCAGATCGCTGACAGAAACAGCTTGCCCCTGATGGGGGACGATGTATGCCACCAGACGCTTGTCCTCGAGCACATCCTCCCGGGCAACGACCACAGCTTGTTGTACACCAGGATGCTGCATAAGCACTACCTCAATCTCGCCCAGCTCGATGCGCATGCCATGCAGCTTCACCTGGAAATCCAGCCTGCCCAGCAACTCAAGGTTCCCATCTGGCAGGTAGCGCACCAGATCCCCAGTCTTGTAGAGCCGTGTGCCGCTTTCGGGCCCAAAGGGATCGGCCACAAAGGCTTCCTTGGTGCGCGGCTCATCACCAAGGTATCCTCGCCCGACGCCGACGCCTCCCACATACAGCTCCCCACTGACCCCAATGGGCAGTGGCTCCAAGTGGCGGTCCAGCACATAGAGCCGCAGATTCGGGACAGCTCGGCCTATTGGAACAGAACTTCTCATCCCATCTGGTGCTTCGTAGATCGGATAATGTGCTACATCATCGGAGCACTCTGTTGGTCCATAGGTATTGAGCAAAGGCACTTGGGGATAGTTGCGCAACCAGCACTGACACAGCTCCACTGGCAGGGCTTCCCCTGTCGTAATCAGCCAGCGCAATGCTTCCAGCTTGGGCCTGCTGGCCGCTTTGATCTCGCCTGCATCCAGCATAGCTCGCATCAACGAGGGCACGGTTTCTAAGATCGAGATCTGATGGCGGTCGGCCTGGGTGAGCAACTGCGCAGGATGGTGAGTCACCTCATCGGGGTAGATCTGCACGCTTCCACCGACGAGCAGGGCGGCCAGGAATTGCCATACGGAGATAACAAAGCACTGAGAGGCCGTTTGCGCCACACTGTCGTGGCCCGTCAAGGCTAGTGACTCGATCTTGTCAGAGATATGATTAACCATCCCCCGTTGCTCAACCATCGCCCCTTTGGGCTGCCCTGTCGAGCCGGAGGTATAAATGACATAGGCCAGATTAAGCGGCGTGCTATAGACGGGAAGGTTCTCTTCGTTCTGGCTCGCCTGCAGCACTTCCTCGTAGTAGAGAGGCTCTGGACGCAGTTCAGCAGACACTTCCTCCAGTACATAGGTGAGCGTCGGCATAAACGCCGTCGTGGCTAGGACGATGCTGCACTGGCTGAGTTCGATCAGCTGACGCAGTCTGGCTGGCGGATGGTGGGGATCGAGGGGCAGATAGGCCCCTCCTGCTTTGAAGACAGCCAGGATGGAGACTAAAAAGGGGATACCTCGCTCAGCTAGCAAGGCTACGAGGCTCTCCGGTCCAACCCCGTGCTCGCGCAAGTGGTGCGCAAGTCGGTTGGCATGCGCGTTCAACTCCTGGTAGCTGAGCTGCTCTCCCTCGCAGACGACTGCTACCGCCTTAGAGGTTCGTTTGACTTGGGCCTCGAAGAGTTGATGCAGGCACTGATCCAACGGATACTCGCTCTTTGTGATATTCCACTCTACCAACAGACGATGTCGCTCGGCTTTCGTCAAGAGCGGTAGATGCGAGATACGTTGCTGAGGGTCTGAGGCAATACCTTGCAGAAAAGTAGTAAACCTATGTTGCATCTCCACAACGATTTCCTCGTCGAACACTTCCTCACTGTAAACCCAAAGGCATTCTATCCCATCTCCTTGGATGACCAGAGTAAGCTCACTGCCATGTGGCACCTTATAGTCATACAGCGTCTCTACCCGCTCTACGAAGATCGATGGTAGGTATTCTTGCAAGTTTGCCTTTGAGCAGAGAACGGGATACCGAGCCATGATATCGCATGCATACGTCTTTCTCTCTTTCGTCAGTTTCACCTGTTCCTGCACGGCATAAAAAATCTCCTCAAAATTCCTCCCATGCTCTATAATCATATGCAAAGGTATATCTGTTGCGAAAATGCCCTCTAAGCCTGGCAAATCGTTCTTCAGTTCGATGTCGCTGTAGCCGATATCAAAACTCTCAGCTCCTCCAATACGGGCAAGATAAGCTACAAAAGCAGCTTGAAGAAAATCTCCTATATGCCATGTCCCATAGCGATTTTCTAAAAGGTTTAGAATCTCTCTTGGTACGGGCATCGGTACACACAAGTTCCGTGTGGGTTGTATATGCGGTGTTTTCCGATGCACATAGGGGAGCGTAAATTTCTCTAGCGTTTCTAGTTGCTTTGTCCAAAATGTCTCCTGCTGACAAATCGAAGCATGATATGCTGTTATGCGAGTTGCTATCTCCTGATCGAGTTCCTTGAACTGATATCCTTCATACAGCCCAAACTTCACAGCAAAGTCAGAAATTGATAATGGTTGGCCATCAATGGTCAGCAACTTACGTAGCGCGATCTCACCATCTATTGTAGAAACTCTCACAGAACCAGGATCGATGTGCGTAACAGTCCCAGGCGGGACCGCCGACATTGAGTTGAAAACTTCGACTTCCGAGACAATGATAAAGTCCTTCCCTATAGCAAGCTTTGGAAGGCCCATCGGATTCGGGTAGGACCCAAAGTCCAGGGCCCGAACGAAAGCACCGATATCGCGTGCAGAACGATTCCAGGAGAGCATACATCCTGAGGAAGGCCTCTTGTTTCGAAGGAAAAAGGTGCGCTCGCTTAGATTTTGCTTCCTTGCTGATACGTGATCACAAGATATATCGTCGATCAATTCGGCGAAAGAACTGAGCGCGGCATCATAGCACTTTGCGTCGAGTGTCAAGGCCGTCTCCCCTTCGTCAAGCTCAAAGAGATGTTGCTTAAAAATATCGCCCCCGTCGACGAGTTCACTCATAGCATGCCATGTAACACCATGTACCCTCTCACCTTGCATAATAGCCCAGGACGTTACATAACTCCCTGCGTATCTTGGAAGGAGAGCATTATGATAGTTGATGGCACATCGGCGAGGTAACTCTAAAGCCTGTTTAGGTAAGATATATGGATTGACAATACTGAACAAATAATCGAAGGGACGTTGACTTAAAAATGTGACGATATCTTTATTCTGTGGATCAACGTAAGGTATCTCTCTCCTTCGTGCCCAGTCAATAACTGTCTGGTTGGAGGAGATAATGCCGTAGATTGTATGTTCATGGTCAATAAGAACTTGAGCGCACTGAATGGGAAGAGTTCCTTCTCCAAGAATAAAGCAGCTAAATTTCTTGGAAGTGTCCATGTATTTTCTCCTGATAACTGCTCAGAACGCCCAACCGACTGAGGAAGAGTGCCTGGGCAAAGATTACCATCATATACCAAATCTCTGTTCGTAATATGTCGACGAATCTATCCATCTCATTTCGCTGAACCTCACGAACTTCTATGTCATTAGGAAGTCCAAGAGAGCATGAGATCGTGAGAGATAGCCTGCAATAAAGCAACTCGACTATCTTTTAGAAAGAAATGAGCGCCCGGCAACAGACGGAGAGTGAAAATGCTACAAGTTTCATCGCGCCAAGCTGGCAAAGAATTGTAGCTAACGTCTCCGTCTTGCAGCCCACCAAAAACTGAAATTGGACAGGCGAGAGGTTCCTCCTCTTGATACACATAGGTCTCACACATAGCGAAATCGGCTCGTAGCATAGGCAGTATTATCCTCATCAACTCAGCGTTCTGAAGTACGGCTTCAGGTGTGCCATTAAGACGCAGGTACTCCATGAAATCGTCCTCGAAAGGTTCCAGAGGGGGAGAGAGAGCTGGAGCTTGCTGTCCAGAAACGAATAGGTAGGTGGGCTCAGGTGCCTTTAGTCTGCGAAGTTGGCGAGCAAGTTCAAAGCTTATCAAGGCACCCATGCTATGGCCGAAGAAGGCAAAAGGACAGTTTAAGAATGGACGGAGAGCATGCGCCATTCCTCTCACTAAAAGTGAGATCCGAGTGAACGGAGGTTCTGTGAGTCGGTCTTCTCGACCGGGAAGCTGGATAGGGCATACGGTGACATCTGGTGGAAGCATGTCTTGCCATGTACGAAATATGGAAGCACCTCCACCTAGATATGGAAAACAGAAGAGGCGGAAAGTGCTTTGCGAATTGAGGTTTCTGATCCACGGTGATATTGATGAAACTGTCATAGCAAAAGAATTTCTCCTCGTCCAGCAATTGCTCGTTATGTACATGCTAGATATTTTTAACTCAGATGGAATGAGTACAACATCTTGTGCTATTTCATCATGCGTGTTCCAGCGTAGAAGGGGATGAAGATGTAAAGAAGCCTCCAGCCCTCATTTCTTCAGCGCTTTCTTTCACTGCTTGTATAATGGATGCGATTTGCTGCTCTGTATGTGCCGTGCATAAAAAGCAGTTACGCTCTCTTGAGACGTAAATACCTTTTTCAAATAGATGATACCAGAATATATGGGTATCTATTAGATTTGTCTCAGACGAGAAGTTGAAGCGAAACAGTGAACTGAAATAGACAACCTTGATGGGTAACTCCTCCTGGGTAAAGTACCTATTGAGAGTTTCGACTAGCTGGGATGTGCGCTGATCCAACTGCTGCTGAATTTTTGATCCCTCCTCTCGTAGGTGATTGAGAACCGCCCAAACGACACCCATGACAAATGGGTGTTTAAAGTAGGTTCCCCCGGTGAATGTTTGTGGAGCTTGAGGAAATGATGCATCACCGTAGTTCCACATGCCACCATCGACAGCATCCAGAAAGACGGCTCTGCCCGCTATTGCTCCAATAGGCATACCACTTCCAACAGCCTTGCCGTATATTGTTAGATCTGCTTGAAAGCCAAGCATTGCTTGGATATTCGATCGAAAGCCAGTTATAACCTCATCAAAAATTAAAGCTACCCCAGCTTCCTCGGTTAGCTGTCGCAGCTCTCTTAGAAATTCTACTGGGAAAAAATCCGGGCGTAGACTTTGTACTGGCTCGACCAAAACAGCTGCTAATTCGTGAGCATGAGCTTTGAGATATTGGAGAGACTCAGGCTGACCATAGGGTAGAACAGTTGTATCTTCGATTAGGTGAGGTGATATCCCAGGCGCAAAGGGGATTATCCTTGTTTCACCGTTATGCGTCTCTTGTCTCATCGCTAGAACACCATCGAATGATCCGTGGTAAGCACCTTCAAAAGTGACAATCTTGGTGCGTCCTGTAACGGTACGTACTAGACGCAAGGCAGTCATCATAGATTCTGTACCTGAATTGCAGAAAGATACCCTTTCCGTACCTGTCTGCTTACAGAACAGCTCAGCAACTTTCCCCACAATATCCGATTGCAGACCAGTTCGCATGCCAAGGTTCATTTGCTCTTCTAAAGCTTGCATAACAAGTGATGGAGAACGACCAAAAAGGAGAGAGCCTGACCCCATTGCTAAATCAATGTATTCATTACCGTCTAAATCCCAAAGTGTAGCATTGGCTCCTCTCTGGAAGACAATTGGGTAGATCATCTCCTTCAAAACAAGAGTGAATGATGTTAATGCTTTAATATCAGCTAGAAAGGGACGATAGGTCTGCGTGTAGTCTTTCGATTTCTGCGTGCGCTGATTCAGCCGCGTAGCCAGAGCTTTAATGAGTTGTTGTTGACAAAGAGTTAGGCCTTTGCTTGATGTTATATTATTAGGTTGGTACCGAACTATTGTATTATTAGATTGATACGGAACAAAAATCTCTTTATTATTTGATGAACTGATAGCCTGTCTAGGAGTTTCTCTCGCGCATGGAGCACTTGGAGGTCTTACCTCAGAGATACTTTGAGCCTTGTAAGTTCCCTGCATAGGTGGCTTTACTCCAGGAAAAGATCCTTCTACTGCCCTGGATGGTTTTCGTACTCCTGTCACCTTGTTTTGGAGTACCTCTAGCTGTTGAGACATGATTTGAAGTTGCTGCGTTATAATTTGCTCTACCCCTGTATGAATTGGAGAATATCCATCTTCCATATGATTCTCTCGACCATTTGCTCCATAAGCCGCTGTGAGAGGAAAGGACTGGTCAGATATTTGTCGCTGAGGTCCAGTAGAAATCGGTTTATTAAGCTGGAAAATAGGAGCCTCTGGAGCGGTAGTTTGCTGCTGAGGTCTTTCAGACATCGGTAAATACTCTTCCAAGGGAACTCTTTGAGTAATATACTTTGTTAAGTCTCTGATCGTTGAATACCCCTCGAGAAGAAGCTGATATGGTATTGTTACTCCAAATATGCTTTGTATAGCATCGCTAAACTCGATCATTAAAAGGGACTCTGCACCAAGTTCAAGAAAAGCTGCATCTGTGCTTATTTCGCTTGGTGCTACTCCGAGCAAATTGCCCAATATATCTGTTAGAGTTGAGGCTACTTTGCGTTCTTGCTCGAAGGATTGGGATGGTAGGGAAATGGGCTGTTCTTGCATAACTATTTCCTTTCTAACTTGTGAAAGATCTTGAACGATTTCTGAAGTAGAGCTAAGCAAGTTCCTTTGTACATCTTCTGTTTGCAACACAAGCTGGGATTTTGCCGTTAGGGGTTCAATCCAATGGCGTTTCCGCTCAAAGGGATATGTCGGTAAAGGTATACGCTGACGGTGCTCGTGAGTATAAAATGCAGGCCAATTTATCTCTGTGCCTTCAAGCCATAACTTCCCTAATGTTTTCAACAAGAAGTGCTCATCAGAATCCTTCTCGGCTGGATCTCGTAGTGACGGGAGGATAAGATGGTTTCCGGGTCTATTCTGATGCTGCTTGGTAAGGGCGCAGAGTGTCCTTCCCGGTCCAACTTCCAGCATAATGCAATCGGACAACTGTAACAGTGTATCAATACCTTCTGTAAAGCGTACTGTACAGCGAATGTGCTCTGCCCAGTACTCTGGCTTTGTTGCCTGCTCCACAGTGATCCAATTGCCAGTTACATTAGATATGTAAGAAAGCTCGGGAGGGGACAGTTGTACCTTTCTTACCTCTTCAATGAAGGGCGCTATGATAGGGTCCATCATGGACGAGTGAAAGGCATGAGAAGTGAGAATGGGTCGACAAGCTATGTTGTTCTGTCTAAGCTGGTTTGCCAATTCAGAGACAACATGCTTGGGACCAGAAACGACGCTACGCGATGGGCTATTGCTAGCAGCTAGAAAAAGATCGTTGTTGAGGAAGGAGTTCAACTCTTGTGCTGGAAGTGATACAGCAAGCATAGCACCTTCAGGTAATGCCTGTATCATTTGTCCGCGCTTCGCAACTAACGCCAATGCGTCTTCCAATGAGAAAACTCCTGCTAAACACGCTGCCACATATTCACCAAGGCTGTGACCAATCATAGCATGAGGATGTACACCCCATTCCATCCATAGCTTGGCTAAAGAGTACTCTATCGCAAATAGCATTGGTTGTGTGATAGAGGTTTGCTTGAGTAGCTGTTCTGCTGCCTCCGTGTACGTTGATTCTGGATACAGCACATTCCGTATATCTATCTCAATATGAGATTTGAGGGATTCTGCACAATAATCAATCCAGCTTTTAAATGTAGGCTCAGCTTGGTAGAGTTCCAGGGTCATATTAACGTACTGAGTTCCTTGCCCCGGGAACATGAATACCACAGGACGGTTTCTTGGTTCTTGCTGAGCACTGAGGATCTTTCCAGGCTTTTGCGTTTCTAATGCAACTGCTATGTCTTCCAGGTTTTGACACACGGCAATGAAGCGATGACGAAAAGCCTTTCTTCCCACTTGCAGCGTATAGGCTAAATCTGCGGGATTAATATCAGGCTGCTGTCGTATGTGCTTCACTAAGTTGGTTCTTGAGGCCGAGAGTGCGGTAACAGTTTTTGCCGAAATTGTCACTAGATGATAGGGTCTAGAAGGACCTGAGATCTCAAGAGGAGGCGCCTCTTCCAGGACCGCATGTGCGTTAGTCCCACCGATACCGAAGGAACTGACTCCAGCACGGCGGGGAGTATCCACTGTCTTCCATTCAGAAAGCGTATTATTGACGTAAACGGGGCTATTTGCAAAATCGATCTGGGGATTAGCTTGCCTGAAATGCAGGCTGGGAGGTAGTAATTGATGCTTAAGTGCCAGTACTGATTTGATTAAGCCAGTAATCCCGGCGGCAGCATCCAGGTGACCAATGTTTGTTTTTACCGATCCAATAGCACAGAAGCTCTTTTTTGTAGTCTTGGTCTGGAAAGCTTGTGTCAGTGCCGCGATTTCAATTGGATCACCTAATGGGGTCCCTGTGCCATGGGCCTCGATATATGAGATCGTTTCAGGATCCACACAGGCAACTTCGAGTGCCTCTGCAATAACCTCTGCCTGGCCTTGCACACTGGGAGCTGTATAGCCGACTTTCAACGACCCATCATTATTAATTGCCGTGCCTCTGATAACTGCACAAATGGTATCACCGTCTGTGATAGCATCTGCCAGTCGCTTCAATACAACAATTCCCACCCCACTGCCTCCTACAGTTCCCTTGGCATCTTTATCAAAGGCCCGACAATGTCCATCAGGAGACTCGATTCCTCCTTCTTGATACATGTATCCAACCTTCTGCGGCACTTTTATGCTAACACCTCCAGCCAGAGCCATTTCACATTCGCCATTTAATAGGCTCTGACAGGCGAGATGAACAGTAACAAGAGAGGTTGAACACGTGGTATTTACGCTGATGCTTGGTCCCTTTAACCCCAGCTTATACGAAACTTGCATTGTCAGGCTATCTTTTTCGTTTCCAATGGCAATTCTGCGTAGCCCGTTTGATTTGAAGAGACTACGGTCTTCAAACAAGTTGAATAAGAGGTACGTATTCATACCTGCGCCTGCATAGACCCCTATACGTCCTCTATATCTGTCAGGGCTATAACCCGCATGTTCAAGAGCCTCCCAAGCGCACTCTAGGAAGATACGATGCTGCGGATCTGTTAGTTCTGCATCTCGAGGCGTGATGCCGAAGAAGGAAGCATCAAACCATTCTATATCTTCCAGCACGGCACCAGCTTTGACATATCGAGGTGCATTGAATTCCGTAGGATCTATACCTGAAGCCATCAGTTCTTTTTCAGTGAAAAACGACACTGATTCCACACCATCTCGTAGATTCATCCAAAACTCGTCAATGTTTTTTGCTCCGGGAAAACGACCCGTCATACCAATGACAGCAATTGCTCCAAAGTGATCAAGAATATCTGAATGAACCATAGAAATTCCCTTTCGCAAGTTTCTACTTGTGAATTTTTTGTTTGAAATGCCTCTGTTCTTGTGTAAGATTGTACTTCTTCAGCTCAGAAGGATTTGTATGATCTTAGCTTGAGGACATTCATTGAGAATTTACAGCGAGGACCCTAAGAAAAGTTTGATAATTATCTAGCAGTTTGTCGGAGAGAAAATCTAAAGCCCTGACGACGGCCATCTCTACCCCCGAAAGTGGGGGCCATCGTTCACTTTTGGGCCTAAAGTGGCCCTCCAGTGGGGAATTTTTTAGCGAAAAGCGTTCTCTCCGACAAACTGCTAGAGTATAACGCTCTAAATAAAATATCTTGATATAGATAGCCATCTCTAAAAATACAACTCTCACATGTTCCTCGCTTCCCTCAAATATTATGATACACTAGAAATGATAATTCTGCAATGTTCTACCAAAACCGACCTCGGCTGCAGGCACGTTCTCATGCCAGCCCCTATACCAAGCATGAAACAACCTCCGCTCATACCAGTACTTTGCTGACTACGGAGAGATCGCCTTTCTGCTCTTCTGCTGATGACAGGCTATTTGGGGAGAAGAGTCCTCCCCAAAAGCGGGTCAACCTCAAAAGTGCAAAGAGAGAGGAAGGGATTTCGCACTTGGAAATGTCCTCTTCTGTACACGAATGGTGAGTAGTTAGCAAAAACGCAAGTAAAAACGCAAGTAAAAACGCAAAAAAGACATAGGCAAAACAGCCTCTCTATCGTAAAATATTCTTAAGCTTGGGACGAAAACGGAACCGTAATCGGTCAAGCCGGGTGGAGATAAAAGTCTTTCCCTGGCAGTTCTCATCAAGCAAGTCCTTTCTTGCTTCGCCCTTGTATTGAAGGGCCTAGCAGCCTGTCGGAGAGAAAGGAATAGCTGTTATACCAGCCGCTATCGCAGCAAGTGCATCATTCAAAGCATAGCAGAAGCAATTGTTTTAACCGTTCTACTCCTGTTTTTCAGTAATACCATTACACGAGAGAGGATTTTTGCTTCTCTCCGACAAACTGCTAGCAAAATATTAACATATCAAGGAGATAACTGTATGGACAACAGGCTCACTGTAAGGCCACAGGGACCAGATGCAAGCAGGAGCGGTTTAAGGCCACAGGGACCAGATGCAAGCAGGAGCAGTTTAAAACCATGGGAGACGCCAACAGATGAAACGACGCCATTGCTATTCCCCAGCGGCGGTCCCACAGATGCGACGAGTGGGTCCCAAGCAGAGGTACAAGGTAATACACATTATACAGATTTTTGTAATGGTTTCATGAATTATCTACAAAAGTGCTTCCCATGGTCATCTTGCTTTTCAAGTAGGAGACAACTATCTTCTACTCAAGATACTTCTACCTCTCCTACTTCAGCAGTTCCAGGATCTGGCGGCCCCATAGATGTGCAGCCTTCTCTCTCTTCTGTCATGAAGCCGCCGGGCAGGAGCGGGGATTCTAATACAAGTCCCCAAGCTGCTGAGCCGACATCTCTTGCCGAAACAAGTACTTCCAGAAGGAGTAAAAAAGACAGAAAAGAAAGAGAAATTAAAGATCCTGCAATAATCGATGATAAAGTTCGAAGAGATTTAAGAGAATTAGTAGACAAATTCATTAAAAATAAAGGTTCAATTTTAGAAAACATGAAAGAAGATAAAATTTGCTTACAGATGAAAAAGTACGAGATTAAAGAGATCCACCACTGGCTTGAAATCGGTATTACTCTATCTAATAAGATTTGTCGAGCACTAGATTCTAATGCTACAGTAATATCACAAGCAAGGATCGGCAAATTATCGGTGGTTGGGCATGAAACCGGAGAATGGGCCAACTACATTCAAAAGAAGTACGTGGAAGGCGATCAAAGCGCGGAGAGACCAAAATCTACAGGTATTAAAGCGTTTAACCAAGCCACCAAAGAAGCAGGAGTTAGACCAACAGATGCTCGCGTTCTACAAGCATATAGAAATCGCCTAGACAGTATAAGAGCTGGGGAACCTCTGAAAACAGAGCACCTACGCCCATATATAGAAACCGAATTTGGACGCTATTACAGATGTCCTGATAGGAATGATCTCACCGCTGTAAAGGATCCTGTCACTGGTCGAAGAGTGGGAGTTCTACAGATAAATAAGGGAAACGCAGGTGTCACGATTATCAGCCCTATAATGGGGGAGAACGGGAGTTTGGACGATGCCTGGCACCATCCATACATCGCTGGTGCCCATGCAGGCCAGGCTAACGGCATAGCTCCTTCGTTGCCGTCGATCAAGAGCGACGGTGTAACGTGGGGACCAACTTTTCTAGCTCAATCGAATAATAGTGAGTTAACGAGCTATGCCTTCTCAGAACACTTCCGTAAGCATAATCCCAAACCAGAACACAATTTGCTCTGGGCTCGAATAAACGGGAGTCAGACGGCTCCTGCCTTTGTGGATTATACTCACGGGGAGGGCCCTATTACTAAGGAAGATGTCCTCTCAGCCATGGATGATGGTATAAAAGATCAACCTGTGACGTACGGTAACTATGGCGCTGGAGGTGCCAACGGAAATTGGCTTGCTGATATGCCGTGCGGTGCTGGAGGCAACGCGTTTGAAGTAACATTCGAGGATAGCTCTAAGACATACAAGATGGCCCTACTCGTACACCCTAACTATGGACGGCGTTACAATCTCGTATTCAATGGCGTTCCGATGGGCAAAGCATTCCCTACCTCCAAGGTATCAGGGGTGTATGAAGGTGGGAAGGGGGGCTCCATTACTACTGTCTGCATAACTGACATGCCTCTCAGTAAGCACCAAGCGGATGAACTGGCCCGAGACATAACTACTTACTATAGCGATATTGGCGGTTACAATGCAAAGTCCAGTCATGAAGCAGCATACGTATACGCACTGGGCCAGCGAGATAAGCTGCCTAAACCTAACTACGTTGCTGGCAGCGGTCCCGCGATTAAAGAGATAGAGGTCCTTTCAGACGAACAGTTCCCTCCAGTGAAAGCACTACTCAAAGCTCAGTTAATCGACGCCATAGAGACTGCTTTGTACGCCTCCAAAGATATGGAAGCAAATGGCCTCAAAGGCAAAGTGCCACCACCTGAGGCCATACTTAAGACGCACTTCGCCCACGGCGCCTATGAGGCTCGTATTCCGGAGGGGGAAAAACTAACAAAGTACCGCAATTACGAGACGGAATCCGAATCGGAATCCGAATCGGAATCCGAATCGGATGTTGATTGATCACTAATGCTAAGAGCTTATCCGAAAACTATCCTGAACCCGCATTAATTCAAGGGTCAAATCAGGGTATTCGGATAAGTTCTAAGACTATGAGCAGTGAGTTTGGCAGCGATTCTGGTCATAGCTCCCCACGTACCTTCGGCATAGTGTTTGGACAGATGCAATTACTCTTGCAACTGTATTGGCGGTCTCGCAGATCAGACAGAGACAGTCGAGGTGTTTTTGAGCCTGTTTGGATCGTTGTAGTTCTCGATTGACCTTGGTGGGAGCAAGCAACTGCACAGAGCGAATGACTTTGAATGTTTTTAGTTTCCTCTTGTTTTCTCTGAAAGAAGACTCTCATTGAAGCATCATTTCGACGCTGATAGATGTCCACTACCCAAAGAGGTGTGACCTAACCTGCTTTCAAGAGTCTAGAAGATGTGAATAATTACCAAGAATATTAACTGGTGTAAAAGGACTTTCTTGTGGTATAATTTGGGAAGCTAAGGAAAACCATCAGGGCAATAGGATCGTCTCACTGAGCGTGAAGGTAGCATGATTTGAGCTTGATAGGATGGCAGTTTTCCCCTACAGGGAAAAATCCTTATCTGCTAAGGCGTTTGAAAAATTTGCTATGCTAGATATGCCCTTTGTATGAATTCGGTAGATCTATGCTACTCTGGTGGAGAGCATTCTTCCTGGATCAAATTCGGTATGGCTCGATGGGGTAATGAACGTTGTTTTAGTAATGCTTGTTTTTTCTCTAAAGATACGCTAATTATAAGTTACATGAGGTATTAAAATTATGGCAATCATAAAGGAAAGGGTAACTCTTAAACTTTTACCAGGTGAAAATATTCAAACAATACAAAGAAAGCACCTCATTTCGATAGTTTTGCCTTTAGCTACCTGCGTGCTGAGTGTAGCTGTGCTCATTGCCGCATTTATTATATTCTGGTTTTATGCAGTAATGAGTCCGCTTTTTTTTATTGATGCTATGCTACTAACTCTTTCTTTCCTGATAGTTTTTAGTATGTTTTATATTATAAATTGGTTTTACCAATTCTATGTGATCACGAATAAAAGAATACTGTATATTCGTTTTTTTCAAACCCAGAGAAAACATTTCGAAGAAGTGTTTTTTACAGCAGGCACTAAGCTAAAAATTAGTAGAGTAGCAAGGAACTTGCTATATATTATATTAAATGTAGAAGATGTATATATCGAGTTTCGCCGGGATGATCGTAAAGAGCCGTTTATCATTCAGACACCTGATCGTCCACAGGAAATTGAAGAAATTTTAGATACACTAGGCAATACAAGTCCACTAAGGGTTAGTTAAAAAATAATTTCGGTTGTCTGGGCACAGACCCCAGCGTGTTCAATACGAAGTTATTTTTTAACGGCTCCTAACTGCTGGAGGCTCTAGATCCTGAGTTCTTTTTTTGCATGAATTTTGGACTAACCAGCATTTAATATGGCTCTACTCAACAGACTATGAAAAGGAGGAAAAAAATAAATGGATATCACTAAATACATTCAGTTAACTTTATTGCTTATTGAGTGCTTCTTTTTGCTATGTTATGGGTTTGTTATAATAAAATTGCGTTATGCTCGAATAGCATCAAATCTGTCTATTCCAAAATTATGGAGATCAATTAACATTTTTACGTTTACGTTTATAATTGCCTGTATTGCATTTATGCTTTTATCATTGACAATAGTCAACTTCTAGGTCAAAGGTCCAGGCTGAGTGTGGCTTGACATGATTACAGTAGTTGACGGACACCAACCTTTCCAGCCATGAGACAGTCCAGGGCTTGGGTCCCGCATCCGATGGGACCCAAGCCCTGGACTTCTTTGTCCACACGGTGCTGACGATGGACGCCGATTCGCAGCAGTTGCTTGGCTGTATGTATCAAGAACCGTTTGTCGTCAATCTGTCCCCAAAGGAGAGAAAAAGGCACAACGCAAAAAGCGTGTGCGTGAGTCATAGGTGTGGGAGCGCAACATTCAGGCGATCGGACCTGTGCAAAAGACAGATCGTGCCTGTGCTCAATGCGGCGCACGTTATCCCAGCCATAGTTCCGTTCTCCTTGAGTCGACAAACCGTTCCTTTGTGGATGTTATTCCTGAAGGAAATTTGGCTTGAGCTATCTGTCCTGAGATCAAGAGCTCAAGAGTTTCAACCACTTTCTGTACAGCTACTTTGACTGAATCATCTAAGAAAACATCAAGTAAAAGAAAGTTGGTCAAAGGAGACATAACAATAGATAGCTCAGATTTCCGATATTCCAATGGTACCAACTCGATTGCTTTAGCATATAGACGATAGCCTTCATCTACTTTTCCTGATAAGAGATAGCTATCTGCGCGATCAAACCACCTCCAGTAGTTTTGCGGGTCTCTCTTGAGATCCAGTCGGCACAATGCTTCTAATATTTCAAATTCTTCTATTGCTAAGGAAAATCGCTCAGGATCTACTTTTGATAACATTATATCTAATCTTGCTAAATTTCCTTGTGCATATGTATTGCGATCATTCGCCTTAAGTGCTTTTTGATAACTATCCCTAGCTTCACGCAAGGCATTCCAATTATAAGACAGACTTTTCGTTCCTATTGTACGCAATAGCCCTCCTAGGTTACTCCATGCTTCATCGTCTTTATCGTCCAAGCTTACTGCAGCGCGGAAAGCTTGAATTGCTTCCTCAAATTGTCCTTTTTTATTGTAAGTCACTCCCTGTTCCCGGTAAAACTCTGCATTGGTAGGGAAGAGCGCTATAGCCTGCTTGAGCGTAACCAGAGCATTGGGATAGTAGCCCTGTTTGCGCTGTTCCTGTGCTAGAGGTAGATAGGCTTCCATGAGAGTAGGATTTGCCTGTATGGCACTTTGGTACAGAAGCATGCGTTCCTCTGGCTCTCTTGCACTTTTGGCACTGTCCAGAAATTTTTTGCCTTGGGTCAAAGCCTTAATTTTTTCCTCTAGCAGCTCAATCTTATTTTGGTACGCTTTGATCTCAGCTTCAATAATAGTATCTTTTGGTAGAATAACCGGGCTATCGATATGCTTCCCATTAGCAAGGCCCTCTTTTATGGTTTTTAGAACACTATCAATCGCTTGTTCCAGAAGAATAGGATCATTACTGTATGGAATCACATGGGCGTAAGCAGCATCGAATTTAACATCAGTAATAGTTTGACTGACGAGAACAGTAACTCTCTCTTTAAGAGCCCATCGGATACCAAGTTCAAGATATACATTTGCGTTGTTTCCTGTGAGATCTGCAATGTAAACAGGTAACTGCCAAGGCTCCGGAAACAGTGAGTCATGGATAACACTGGCTAAATGCTCATACCTCTCAATGTGAAGGATGACCTCTCTTTGCAGATCATGCTTGAGTTTGAGTGCAATCCTCTGAAAGAAATGTCTCTCGATAGCCTCTGGATCTGGCCAGGGAATCGATTGGCCTCCCCTGCTTTGTTCGGTTCCTGGCATTGCAACGAAGATTGTTAGTGGCTCATTATCCTGCATCATACTTAGGTTCTCCCAAACTAGGTAGCGGAGCTGCTAGAGCATTATGCTCCAGTTATACCAACAGCTGTACAATGCTTTCAACTTGCTTTGGCAGTGCTGACTAGCTAAAATTCCCTGGTTGCTCAATTCCTCCAACACGACCACTTTCAGTAGTCGACGCAATTAGGTAAGAATCTCTTTTAAAGATACCACAAATGCAGGCTTCTTTGTAGGCAATTTGAAGGACAAGTTTCAGCGATGGGCGATACAGTATTTTTGTTTCCTTAAAATTCACTAGACATCTCCATCAGTTTTCTACTATCATATAACCACAGATCTATTGGCAAGAAATCTCCTTGAGGAGAACGTAAGGATGCAAGACTTCATTGGACAGCAACTAGGCAACTATCGCCTACTCCGCTTAATTGGACGGGGCGGGTTTGCCGATGTCTACCTGGGCGAGCACATCTATCTCAGAACTCAGGTTGCCGTTAAAGTAGTATCGGAGAAATGGGAACCCCAGGACATGGAGAGCTTTCTTAAAGAGGCCCAGACAGTCGCAACCTTGAAGCATCCTCATATCTTACGGGTGCTGGATTTTGGCATAGAGGGGACTGCATTATTCCTGGTGATGGAATATGCTCCTAAAGGCACATTACGGCAGAGGCATCCTCGCGGCTCAATAGTTCCCTTCCCAGTAATTATGTTGTATACAAGACAGCTAGCAATGGCGTTGCAATATGCTCATAATCACAAAGTTGTGCATCGGGATGTAAAGCCAGAGAATGTGTTGGTGGAAGCAGAGGATAAGATTGTGCTCAGCGACTTTGGCCTTGCGATTTCTGCCCACCAAACTCAATCTCTTAGTACGCAGGAGACAGCAGGAACAGCGCTCTATATGGCACCAGAGCAATTTCGAGGCAAGGCACGCCCAGCCAGCGATCAGTATGCATTAGGCGTGGTTATCTACGAATGGCTGAGCGGAGCGTGTCCATTTGAGGGTTCAAACTCAATCGAAATTGCCATGCAACACGTCTTGGATCGCCCGCCTTCATTGCGAGAGAAGGTTCCCAACATTACTGCGGAAGTGGAGCAGGTCATACTGAGAGCGTTGGCCAAGGAGCCAGAGCAGCGTTTTGCCACCATTCAGGAGTTTGCCACTGCTCTGGAGGAGGTGTATCAGCTCACACTATTAGACTCAACCCAATTGGCATCACCACCGCAGCCTCCTATCAGGCGTGTAAAGATTACGCAACCTAGGGAGGCGTTACTTACCTATCACGCTCACTCTAAAGAGGTGTCTGCAATAGATTGGTCGCCTGAGGGTACTCGCATTGTCTCGGGTGGGCGGGATGAGACAGTGCAGTTGTGGCATGCTTTCACGGGAAAGCCGATCCTAACCTATAGTGGCCATTCCAGTACAGAGGGCCATCCCAGTACCGTTGGGGTATCGGTAGTAGCATGGTCGCCTGATGGCTCTCGCATTGCCTCGGCAGGGAACGATGAGACAGCACAAGTATGGGACGGGACGGTGCAGGTGTGGGATACCTCCACGGGTGAACACATTCTAAGCTATCATGACCAATTTGGTTCTGTCCGTGCAGCAATGTGGTCGCCCAATGGCAGATATATTGCCTCATTAGGAGGGTGGGATAGTACAGTACACCTATGGGATACCTCTACGGGTAGACGTGTTCTTACCTACCATGGCCATTCTAGTTTTGTACACGAGGTAGTGTGGTCACCTGATGGCACATGTCTTGCCTCAGGAAGCGATGACAAAACAGTACAGATATGGGATGCGAGCACGGGAGTACGGTTGAAGACTTATGATGGTCACAGTGAAAGTGTAACGGCAGTAACATGGTCACCCGATGGGAAGTGTATCGCCTCCGGGAGTAGTGATGGGATGATACAGGTATGGGATACCTCCACTGGTAGCCAAGTTTGGCACTATGACGCTCATTCCAATCATTCGTGGCCTTGTCTGAGATGGTCGCCCGACGGCACACGCATTGCCTCATTAGGAAGGGGAGATAGTACAGTAGATATATGGGATGCCTCTACAGGGGAACTGATCCAGACCTATCGTGGTCATTCCAGTTTGGTAGAAGCAATCGCGTGGTCACCCGATGGCTCCTACATTGCCTCGGGAGACTATCAAGGAACAGTGCATGTGTGGCGACTGGTGTGAGCGCTATTGTCATCGAGAAACCCTGGTCGCTTTCTCCTTCTCGATCATCTGAATCGCCACGTCTAAACCTGGTATGGGGTCTTTCGCCTGTTGTAGGAAATGGAGGACACTGAGGACACTATCAAAATGCACCATACCGGGTGTCTCGCCTATAGCTTTTGCATAGCTTTTCTTCGCGTCTTCTGCCTTCCCCAATGCCAGTTGAGCCAGTGCCAGATTGTAGTAATCCCAATACACCTCGGTGTGCGTTGTCGTAGTAGAGTCCATTGAGGCTAATTCGGTGAGCAAGTAGTATTTGCGTGCTTTGTCCAGCTTGCCTAAGTACCAGGAGAGGCTGGCAACATTTCCCAGCGCATAAGCAGAAGTAGTATCGGCACGATAGGCACCCTCATAATACTCCAGGGCCTTCTCGTATTCTCCCTGGCGTCGATAGAGCCCACCAAGTGTGCTCAGAGCATCCTCATAGTTCGGGCGTAATTCAACAGCGCGTCGCAAATGCTCAATGGCTCTCTCATAGTCTTGACTGCGCATCACCTCCGCATCAGCACCTTGCTGATACTCTCCCCGGCGGCGATAGGCCAGACCGAGTTCCATTTCCGCCTCAGGATACTGCTGCTCAACGGCAAGGGCCGCTTTAAATGACTTGATGGCATCTTCATAGTAGCCAAAGCCGCTATAAATGCGGCCCAACACATAGTTAATTTGAGGATCGTTTGGCAGGAGGCTGCTGGCCTTTTTATAAGCCTCGATAGCTTTTCTTGTATCATTCTGATTGGAGAGCCGATCACCCAGAGCAAGGTAGACGAGCCCTTCTTGAGAGCGCTCTATCAATCCCTTCTTCTCGGCCGCTTCCACTTGAAGCTTCTTTATATCTTCCAGGAGGTCCTGGCCCTGTTCTTCGAGCGTCCGAAACCCTCGAAAGCCGAAAAAGCCTACCAGCACGGCCGCAAGAGTGATCAGGATTGGGTAGACGACGATAAGAACATTGATAATGCTCAGAATGGTTTGAATATTCGTCTCCTCCTGCTGCGCCATCTGGAGCGTCATATTGGCATCAGGAGTTGGAGTTGGAGTTGGAGTTGGGCTAGCAAGATATACAGCACTGTGAGCTACCTGAGCAAGCACATGTGTGCCAGGAACAATTGCCAGAAAACTAGAAGCCACGAGAAACAGTAGTCCAATACTCCACCAGAGTCTCCACCGTTGCATTGAACCCTCCCTGTACATCAAGCCTATCAAATGAGTACCAATCGTAAGAATATAGATGCCTTCTCATGTAAAATTCTTGCATATATAAATTTAACGAAAACAGAGAAGAGAATTACATGCCTGCAAGCAAGCCTTTCCATCAGATCACCCGAAAAAGCACAATCTCCCAACTTCAAATTCCCTAGCTTTCTGAAGGATTATTCTTCTCTAGCAGGCGTTTCGTCAGCTGCACCAAATCTCTTGCAGAGCCAGTGATCGGAAACACGTATATGTCCCCATGTAGAACAATCTCAGCCAATTGAGGGTTAGAGATGAAGGATGGTTTCTCTTGCCATAATGTGGCAATCTCATCGGCTAACCGTCCACTGCCTTCAATCACAATGATGGGTCGCCTCTGGCGTACATTGTACAATACCTCGCTTTTGGCGACAGAACCACCGTTGATAAGCACAGCTACTGAAGGACAGCCCACAGAGAGCGTATTTGCCAATTCGTACATTGTTTCCGTCTCGCCCCCCCATTCATCAGTCTCTACCAGGACAAAGTGTGAATGGTTTGGATCGAGAGGCACACTTTCGTTATCGTTCGGATCGGTCGACTTGCCTGGATAGGTGACACTCCTAGCTGGGGCAACTCCCAACAGCGTTGATCTTCGTTGTTGTTCAGCTACCGCCTGACCCATTATAGCCATCACTCCTGCCTGCGTACCACCATCAATGATCAGCGCCCTGGCAGAGGCAGCGACCTGAGCAATACCACGAGTAAATAGTCGAACCAGCTCGGGATGAACTTGCTCATCCATCTCAGAGGCCCCACCAGCAATGATAATCACAGCATCAGGCTGCTGTATACCCAACGTATGCAGAAGATCGCTAGCATGAGTGCCAGCAAGAGGAAGAATTACTTGAGCATGGTTCCCATTAGGAAAGTGAATTTCCCTTTTGTTCATACCTTGAGATACTGGCTGGGTATCCATAAGCTGGCTTCCATTCAGATGTAGTAATAACCACTGAGTTGATGGTAAAGATCTAGAAGCATAGTACCACTTTTGTAGAGGCTTGAAAAGCCCTGCTCACAAGAGGGTGAGGTTCATATTTTTGCGCTATAATGGACCCAAGCACTCGGTCCATTATAGAAGGAAAGACATAGTGAATAAAACAAAGCGAGCATATAAGTATCGAATCTCACCGACTGACGAACAAAAGCATATTCTTGCGCAAACGTTCGGATGTTGCCGCTTTGTGTACAATTGGGGCCTTTCCACCCGTAAGACTGCCTATTCCCAACACGGTCAAAAGCTGACCTATAACGATCTCTCGGCCATGCTGCCTGACCTCAAGAAAACCCATCCCTGGCTTGCAGATGTCTCCTCTGTCCCTCTTCAGCAAGCCCTGCGCCATCTGGACCGTGCCTACAAGAACTTCTTCGAGGGACGCGCCAAATACCCCACCTTCAAAAAGAAACAGAATACTCAGTCGGCTACCTATGCCTCTAACGCTTTCACCTGGGAGAATGGTCAACTCACCCTTGCCAAGATGAATGAGCCTCTGGATATCACCTTCCACCGAGCATTTCCCAAAGGATGCAAGCCCAGTTCGGTCACAGTGAGCAAGGATTGTGCCAATCACTACTTTGTCTCGATGCTCGTTGAAGAGGAAATCAAACCGCTGCCTGTGGTCAATGCCCAGGTTGGTCTGGATCTGGGGCTCAAATCGATGGTGATCCTCTCGACTGGTGAAGCTGTGGGCAACCCACGCTACTACGCAAAAGACGAGAAGAGACTCGCAAAAGCCCAACGTCGGCATGCCAAGAAAAAGAAAGGCTCCAAGAACAGGGAGAAAGCACGACGGAAAGTAGCACGCGTGCATGCTCGTATCCAGGACCGGAGAAGAGACTACCAGCACAAACTTTCTACACGCATTGTGCACGAAAACCAAGTGATTTGCATGGAGAGTCTGGCCGTCAAGAATATGGTCCAAAATCACTCTCTGGCCAAAGCAATAGTCGATGTGGGATGGGGCGAGTTTGTCCGCCAACTGGAGTATAAGAGCCAGTGGTATGGACGAACCCTCATCCAAATTGACCGTTGGTATCCTTCCAGCAAAATGTGCCATGACTGCAAACATGTGGTAGAAGACCTCTCGCTTGATGTGCGTGAATGGGTCTGCCATGAGTGCGGCGTCTGCCATGACCGGGATCTCAATGCCGCGAGAAACATTCTGGCCGAGGGGCTCTCGGTGTCGGACTGTGGAGGAGGTGTCAGACCTGCTCGGGCGAAAGCTCGAACAGGCAACCCCCAACGAAGCAGGAATGCCTACTCGCGAGTGTAGGAAGCCCCTGGCTTTAGCCATGGGGAGATGTCACAGAAGATAAGGTTAGAACCTGACTGGATTTAAGGTAATTACCTGATGTGGTAGCCACTCGAAAGTCTTTAAAATAAGAAGAAAAGATAGCAAAATGAACACGTACATGGTAGTATATGTGTGCTCTATAGCCTGTGAGCATGACCCACGAGGCCATACGGAGGAGGCCGACGCTGATTCTGTCGGTAAGTTTCCCGAAGGGAGCGTGGTATTCTATGGTAATTACTCATCCGATTAGCACTGACCCGGAGACCTTATTAACAGCACAAGCGACAACTGTGCAGAGGTTTCCCACAACCACCTCATCAGACTTTGCCCTCGATACAGACGCACCTCTCTTTGCACCAGTGCCTAAGCGTTTGATTGAATCATCAAGCTATAACGACGCAGCACTCGACTTCAATAGAGATGCGCTTCTCGATGATGAAGATGAGGAAAGTAGTGAGGCAGATACCCTCGAAGGTACTCCCACTCGTCTACAACAGGGAGGCATTACTAATACTAAACGTGCCGCAAGTTCTGAAGACGCTTTTCAGAGTTACCTGCACGATATTCGTGGATTTGGACTGCTCACCCACGAGGAAGAAATTGAGTTAGCACGCCGCTCTGCCGCTGGTGACTTACTAGCACGCCGCAAGCTTGTCGAGTCAAACTTGCGCCTGGTGATTGCTATTGCCCGCCGCTACACTGGTACCGGGGTTCCACTGACTGATTTGATCCAGGAAGGAAACTTGGGACTGATGCGTGCTGCCGAAAAGTTTGACTATCAGCGAGGTTGCCACTTTGGAACTTATGCTACCTGGTGGATCCGTCAGGCAGTCAGCCGAGCAGCAGGAGAGCAATCGCGCATGATTCACCTGCCGGAACATGTTGCGACGCGTTTACGCAAAGTACGCCGCATCGCAGCACAGCTCTCGCAAGAAAATGGCCTCGACCCATTACCCGAACAGATAGCCGCCGCATGTAACTTTAATGTCGAGGAAGTAGTAGACCTGCTTGGTGTTATCGAGCAGCCAATTTCTCTCGATGCTCCTGTTGACGAAGAGGCTCGTTACTCTCTGGCCGATAGCCTGGAAGACTGCACAAGCCCAACGCCGTCCGAGACGGCCTCTCAACATTTACTGGGTGAAGAACTCCAGCGGGCCCTGACACTGCTCACGCCTCGCGAACGAGCGGTGATTATCCTTCGCTACGGCATCGGCGATGGTCGGAACCGTACGTTACTGGAAGTAGGTAAAGAACTCGGCATTTCACGTGAGCGCGTTCGCCAGCTCGAGGTCGTTGCACTTATAAAGCTGCGCAATACCAGCGATAGTGCCTCACTACGCGAGTGTGTATGAAATCGAGGCACTTTTATGTGCCTCTTTTCACTCTTATTGCATTAAATATCCTATACCAAGGATTGCTTTTGCTCTCCGATCAATCTCATCTTGCTCTGACTCATCTAGCAGAAGATCCAGCTTCTTTTCCACATCAGAAAAAGATCAGAACTCTGTTTTCTCTATAACACTTTGTAGCGCTTCCCAAATGGAATGTGGGTCAAGCAGAAAATTCTCGATCATGCTAACAAGGAGTAGATGTGGATTGGTTTGATGATGCTAAGAATTAGCTTCAAAACCATATCTTTTTATATTTCTGCCAAACTTAGTATTATCCGTCTTTATTAATTCTGATAATCGTTCCGCGTCAATTTCGTTATTCATATAAAGTCCTATTAAATTTGTCAAATGTTCTCTCTTAGCAATTGATGACTCTTTTAATTCCCAATGACAATCAGAAGATTGTATAGATCTGTATCTTTTGATTATAGCACATGCATTCGCTAAAGTACCAAAAACCTTATTTCTAGGTAAATCTTGTTCAAGCTTGTAAAAAAACTTATCTGGCTTTAGCGTTGGTATAAAAGGATTAATAATTCCTTCGATAAAGAGTTGTTTATACATTGGTATCCTATCCATTACTATTTTATCTATTTTCTCACTTTTTCCATCTTCTGATTCTATTTCTTTTAAATTTAAAGTTCCATGTTTCTTTCCTGACCACTCTAACATCTTATAACTTCCGCTTTTAGCTATGAGATCTCCGGCCCTATCGTGATATCCTTCAATAACATCGCTTCGCTCCCACTCCTCGAGCCGAACAAGCCTCCCTTTCTCTTTGTTATAAACGTAGCCAAAAGTATCTGGAGTCTTCTTCCCGGTGGTATCGGTCTCTGGATCTATCTCTGCTCCTTTTTCTGTTATTTTTCCACTACTTTGTAGGTATTCGAATATCCTAGCCATTCCACTTCCAGCTATGAGATCTCCAGCCTTATAGTTATGTCCTTCACGGGGTTCCTCTAGTGTTGGTGGCTTCTTTGCCGGCTCATAGAATCCGCCAATATCCTTGTAACCAAGAGTGTCTGGAACCTTCTTACCCCTATTCAGTATTTCCGTGAAACCAGGCTTTCTTTGCTCTGTTTCTGTTGGTCGTGTACGAGCTGTCATATCTCCTTCTTTTTTCATAATATCTCCTTTTCATAACTTTTATCTTGTATCATCAGGGTGTTAGGCAATCAGCTAAGCCTGCCCATCAAAAATGGGATTCACGCTCAAGAATCTCTGTCTAGATGGGCAAGATTCAAGTTTTCCTAACACCCTGATCATTTCAAACAAATCTCACATCACACTCACAACGAGTCCTATCACAATACTACCCACTACCAGCCCACAGCGCAATGCCAAGCCATAGACATCTGTGCGACATCTTTGGAGAGAGGGACATGGATAGGCGATCATTGCAGCAGCATATGGTAGCTTCTTGAATGCCATGAATTGCATATCTACATATTTGACATGCCTAAACATAACAAAAGCGAAAATATAACCGAGAACGATTTTTCTTCTCAGGAACCCAAATTTTTTTTACAATATCTTCAACATGAACAGTGGGGAAAAAGAGTTAGACTGATTGTAACGCCTAAGGAAAATTATATTCCAAAAAATTCTTATCTTATTGACCTCACGCGTACTCTTTGGAATCAGACATTCAATATGACAAATGAAGTGTTAATGGCTATTTTAGGATGGGATGTGAGTAATGCATGGGTAATTGAGCATACAAAAAGTTTAGACGTTCTCACAAAGTTTATCCAAGATATACCGATCCCACACGAATTAAGTGAGCAAGACTGCCAGATTCTAACGAATGCTGTATTGACGTTGGAAGAGGCAAAGCAATCGATGTCTCCAGTAGCATGCCATGCTCAGGACAAGATAGATACTATTTTAAGAAAAGCGTATCACCTGGATGACTCTACATTTCAGCGTTTGCGGCAAGTCACGCAATGGATGGACAAGTCTTACATTACTCTGGATGTACAACCAGACTTAAACAAAACAAACTGGTTTACAAGTGGAGTCGTAGAGAACGTTGTTGCAGCTAATAGCCAAGTTCAGCTTTGGGTAGATGAATTCGATGACATTCAAACAGTGCATATTGTTCCGTCTATGCCCGGCTGGATGTTACGTCCCGGAGCCGCTTTTTTAACAAAATTCCCTCGTACGTTTAGAAGGCACAGAAAAATTGATCCAGAGAATATTGATTGGGCCTACTTCCACTCTCAACCTTATATGTACATGAGTGAAGAGGAATTGCTTACAGGGATTTCTCAATATTTTGTAAGACCACCTCAGTAGTACAGAGAGACAAGAGCATAATGCCAGTAATAAAACTTGCCTTTTTAGATGTTGGTCAGGGAGATACTACAATTATCACCTGTCCAGATACACATGAGGCTATTGTCGTAGATTGTATTGATAGTAATGCCGCTTTAGACTATCTTAAAAAAGAACAAGTCACACAACTCCGAGGCGTTATTATCACTCACCTCCACGCTGATCACTACAAACAAACTGCCAACTTACTCTATAATTACGAAGGCTGCGAAGTATTAGCTATCACCAAACATATCCCTAATCCAAGGTACTTAAAGGGAGAGAAGATTCTCAAACAGTGGCCAGCAGATAGAGATGGACATTCGACCGAGTTTGAACAGCCACCAGTAAAGAACAAAGGGTCATTAGCAAAACTCTACCAATGGTGTCAGGATAACAAAAAGAAGTGCAAGCTTATACTAGCAGATTCAAACGTACTTTTGCCTATCCAAGGAAATATAGCTCAAAGCTTAAAGGTATTACATCCTACTTCTTTTGATCTTCCAGATCTTAAGAGGTGTGAATTGAACGATATCTCTATTGTTTTACAGGTTACTGGTACTAGAGCGAGTGCGCTTCTCACTGGAGACTTAGAACCCTCTGGTTGGCAGTATCTTAAAGGTCAAAATGACGAACTAAAAAGTGACGTTCTTAAATTTCCGCATCATCGAGGTGCCTGGGACGAGGCTAAAACCGATGATTTACTTTCCGTTGTGCAACCTTCCATTGTTGTTATCTCTGTAGGGAGTAATAACCGCTATGACCATCCACATACTGATGTTTTTGACGCGCTACAAAAACAACGTGACCTTCGTCTCCTTTGCACTCAAGCTACCGACAAATGTCAAACCCCCGTACAAGGCGAGCGCGATAACGTCATTGTCCAATTTCAAAAGCAATCAGTAAAAGACAACTCTTTCTTTCTCCTACCCGGAAAGATGCAATGTCCCTGCGCTGGTTCTGTTATCATCGAACTACGGGACACACCTGTTATCATACAGCCAAATACTGCATTTCATGAATCACTTATCAGTGTTCACTTCAAAAAACATAAATGCTTCATTCGCACAGCAGCTCTATAGTAGGAAGCGAAGCCTCAACAAGCTCTTTTGATATTTAGCTAGTGGTCTCTCAATAACACCACTTCCTCGTTTCCTAGGAATGGGGCAATACGGGGTATAACAACGATTACTACAAAATTGGGCCATTTGCCCGCACGTTTTCTTTAACCTGCATTGATGGCCTCGTTCACTTCCTCAAGTGGCCTCTAGAGCGGGTAGAGCTACATTATCTGGTGGTTTGGCTCAAAAACTTGGTCAAATTGAGCTTAAATGATCATTCCTCCACCAAATCCCAAAAGTCTCTAAAAAATGTTTTGACTTCATGCCGAGGCCTGACTATTATACAGCAATTAGCCCATCTATGCATGAAAATTTTCTACGGTTTGTATCTGCTGGAGGAGATCACTTTCCTGGTCCTTCTTTGTTTCATCACGAGGTACTTCCTCAATCAAAAAAGACCAGATCCGAGGAGACTAAAGCGGACCTGGTCAATAGATTAGCCAACAATACTTTATTAAGTAGTGATTAGGTTTAGCCCAAAAAAATCACACAAAAAAATGAGCTTAAAATCAAAAACATAATCAGTTAGAGTGGCCATACTCCTTTCTTTACTGCTTCCCTTGGAACCTAGCGGTAAGTAAGAAGTACTTTACATCTATGAGTATGCCTCATAAACGTTGACAATGCAACGACAGGTAGAAGACATCTAAAAGACATTTCTCTTGGTCAGGCATTCCACCCGGCAATGGCAACTGTGACACTCCGCCAGGGGTTGAAACCCCACGGCTTCTTCTGCCTCTCCTCTGTAGGCGATCCTCTGAGAAATGGAGCATAGCTCCGACTCGGTGAGTATCGTAATGGAGGAGGAAAAGCGCGGAAGCAGTGCCTCCATTCAGGCATGCTGTTTCCTGGGGCGGTGCCATGCCCGTTGGGGCTCCCGTGCCTTTCGAGAAGGGATGAATGGCCCACAACTCTCGTTTTTGGCATCTTGGGGAGGCCCAACACCCGAGTCTCTCGACTCTCTTCCCTGGGAACGTACCCACAGGGGTGGAGGCTTTTCCTTGCTGCTCTTCTTTTACAAGCGCTCCACTTCCTAAAGCCCTTTGGATTGGTTACCGGAACCTTCGTAGCGCAAAAGAGCTTGGACATCTGGAAGAACATGGTAGCGTTTTTACCCGTAGCCCTTCGCTACGGAACCCGTACACGATTCAGTTGATCTCCGTGCTCTCCTATCTAGAACGAAGCATATTCAAATCTGTAACATGGAAATATCCAATAAAGTAAGATCGTATGAGGAAAAATAGCAGCGAATCGTGTGCTCGACTTTCTTTGGGTTGAAACCACGACGCCTAACCGCACGGATTAAAATCCAGCGGCTTGCGGCGGGCTCAAGCCCTTCAGTGTCAGAAGCGTTCTTTGTGTGGTAAGATGGCTCCAACTATGGAAAAAAATCCTCTGCAATTTATGCAACGGCGGCTCGATGCACTGGCAAGTCGTCACCTCTATCGCCATCTGCGGACCATCCCCGCAGGAGCTGAATCCTGGATAGATATAGAGAGCCACAGAGTTCTCAACCTGAGTTCGAACAACTATCTTGGTCTGGCAACGCGTCCTGAGTTGAAGACAGCTGCTGCTACTGCTGCCGAAGCCGATGGGTGTGGCTCAGGCTCCTCACGGCTCATCGCAGGCACTAGTGAGCGACACCTAGCCCTGGAAATACGTCTTGCTCGCTTCAAACATGCTGAAAGTGCTCTCGTATTCAACAGCGGATATACAGCCAACATGGGCGTCATCTCCTCCCTTGCCAGAGCAGGGGATCTGATCTTGAGCGACGAACTCAATCACGCTAGTATCATCGATGGCTGCCGATTAAGCCGAGCAGAGTGCAAAGTCTTTCCACACGGCGATGTCTCTGCACTTGAAGAACTGCTTGCATCATCAGCACAAGCACATCATCAGGGGAGAATAGTGGTCGTCACAGACACGATATTTAGCATGGACGGGGATCTTGCCCCACTCACAGAGCTTGTTAGCCTCTGTCGCCAATATCATGCCATACTGGTCGTTGACGAAGCCCATGCCACCGGATGTATTGGCCCTGGTGGACGAGGTCTAGTCGCTCAGTTGGGGATAGAGTATGAGGCATTGATATCGGTAAGCACGCTGAGCAAAGCCCTGGGCAGTTTTGGCGCTTTCGTAACTGGTCCTAAACTGGTGAAAGAGTATCTCATCAACGTTTCGCGTAATTTTATCTTCACCACAGCACTTCCCGCTCCAACCATAGCCGCTTCAGAAGCAGCCTTGAATGTCCTGGAACAAGAGCCTCAACTTGTTGAACGCCTTCAGGAGAATGCTGCTTTTTTCCGGCACGGTCTGCAACAACTCGGTTTTAACACCTTGACCTCCCAAACCCATATTGTGCCTGTTCTCATTGGTGAGGCCGAACTAACAGTAGAGATGGCAAGAGAATTGCTCCATCAGGGAGTATTCGCTGTGGCAATACGTCCCCCGACTGTTCCACTCGGCACCTCGCGCATTCGAACCAGTCTTATGGCTACCCATACCCAGGCGGATCTGAGCTATGCACTCGAGGCATTCGAACGGGTAGGAAGACGATTGGGTGTGGTATAATATGGACATGTCATGCTATATAAAGTTAGTAGACTGTACTCGAACGCTTTTTAATCATTAAATTGAAGCGAAGAAGAGAGACTGACTATATGAAGGCACTACACTGGACCTCTCGCGATCTGGAACTACTACCAGACACTGAACGCTACGATATCGTGGATGGAGAGCTGTACGTGTCAAAACAGCCACATTGGCAACATCAATTTGCCTGCGTAAGAATCAGCATGTTCCTTCAACTCTGGAGTGACCAAACACAGCTAGGCATGGTCAACTATGCACCGGGGGTGATCTTCACAGACGATAACGATGTCGTCCCGGACCTTGTCTGGATTAGTCAAGAACAGCTAGAAACAGCTCTAGAGGCAGATGGGCAGCTTCACAGCGCAGCTGAACTGTTCATTGAAGTGCTATCTCCTGGTTCAGAAAATGCACGCCGCGACCGTGAAGTCAAACTAAAGCTGTATTCACGCCGTGGTGCTCAAGAATACTGGATCGTCAATTGGCAGCAACAGCGTATAGAGATCTATCGACGTCAAGAAGGTATTTTAACACTTGACGAGACACTCGGTGCGGCTGATACACTCGTATCGCCACTACTACCAGGATTCAGCTGTCAAATCAGTCAAATTTTCACCAGTGGCCCAAAAGGGAGAACCACCTCAATCAACGACTAGCACTTGCAAGGAATATCATGGAACAGTTCTCCGAAGCTCCCACATCAGCTCAGCTCGAGCAGGCAGACAAACACTATCTCTGGCATCCTTTCACACAGCAACAGGACTGGGAAGCCGAGTCCCAAATCGTCATTGAGCGTGCTGAGGGAAGCTACTTAATTGATATTGAAGGAAAACGCTATCTTGACGGCATTTCATCATTATGGGTGAACGTCCATGGGCACAACCGACAAGAGATCAACCAGGCTATCATTGCTCAACTTGAGCTTGTCGCTCACACCACCATGCTCGGTTTGACTCACCCATCGGCGATTGAGCTTGGTAAACGCCTGATCGAAATCGCTCCAAGAAAGCTCAGCAGAGTCTTCTACTCAGACACGGGCGCTGCAGCAATGGAGATAGCCTTGAAAATAGCGTTTCAATATTGGCAGCAGTGTGAGTCACCCAAACCTGAAAAAACTAAGTTTTTCTCACTGAGCAATGCTTATCATGGTGATACTGTTGGCTCAATGAGCATAGGTGGCATTGATCTCTATCAGCAAGTATATCACCAACTGCTCTTCCCCACACTTCAAGCTCCAAATGCCTACTGTTATCGTTGCCATCTCCACAAATCATACCCATCATGTCATTTCGCTTGTCTGGAAGAGGTTGAGCGCGTCATTGCTAAGCACGCTGATGAGCTTGCAGCCGTCGTCATGGAACCGCTGATGCAAGGTGCAGCAGGCATATTTGTATATCCTCCCGGCTATACACGCGCAGTATGGGAGATTGCCAAGCGTCACCAGATCCTCTTCATCGTGGATGAAGTGGCAACGGGATTCGGTAAAACGGGTAAAATGTTTGCCTGCGAACATGAAGGTATCGAACCTGACCTGATGGCGTTAGGGAAGGGTATCACAGGCGGTTACTTACCACTGGCAGCCACTCTGACGACTGAGGAAATCTACCGAGCTTTCTTATTGCAGTATCCTCCCACGGATCGAGGGAATGAAGAAAACCTGATGCCCCTTCCCACGCCTCCTGATACGGGTAATTCTAACGGAACAATGCTTGACATGTCAAGCGATTTTACATTAGGTCCAATAGAGCAACGCCGAACCTTCTACCACGGTCATACCTACACGGGGAATCCGCTGGCTTGCGCGGCAGCACTTGCCAACCTTGACCTCTTTGAGCAAGATCATACACTCGAACGGCTTCAACCAAAGATCGCATTACTGGCCCAACAGTTAGAGCGCTTCAGGCACTTGCCATTGGTAGGAGATATCAGACAATGCGGCTTCATGGTAGGCATTGAACTGGTGCAAGACAAACAGACTCGTGCTCCTTTCTCAGCGAAAGAGAAGGTGGGCGTACGCGTGATCAAGGAAGCTCGCCGTAGAGGGATCATTCTGCGTCCTTTGTCTGATATAGTCGTAGTCATGCCTCCTCTTTCAATCACTGAAGAGGAGTTACAGATGCTATTAGACGTTACGTATGACTCGGTATGTACCATCGCTGAGGAGTTAGCATGAGCAAAGGTTATTTTATTACTGGAACTGATACAGGAGTTGGTAAAACTGTAGTAACTGCTCTACTTGCTAGTGTGCTTCGCAGGCGAGGCTTGCATGTCGGAGTGATGAAGCCTGTAGAGACAGGATGTCCACGAGAAGGTGATCATCTCGCGCCACAGGACTCTCTTTTCCTGCGTCAGGTTTCTGGCTGTACCGCTCCCCAAGAGTTGGTGACTCCCTATACATTTGCAGAACCATTGGCACCTGCTATCGCTGCAGAGCTAGCTGGGATCACAATCGAAATGAAGCATATTCGCAGGTGTTATGAACAACTTCTCGCTGAGCATGACATCGTATTGGTAGAGGGAGCAGGCGGCCTCCTGGTTCCGCTGACTCCACAACTCGGTATGCACGACATAGCGGTTGAGCTGGACCTGCCTGTACTCGTAGTAGCATCTAACAGGTTAGGAGTCATCAACCACACCGCACTTACAGTGACTGGTGCCCGTGAGCGCAGTCAGGTTCTGGGTATCGTGTTGAATCACATTCAGCCTCCTGACGATGACGATCTTGCCGTGCAGACAAATGCGGATGCGCTTCGTCGCTGGGGAAAAGCGCCATTGCTCTGTCAGTTGCCATATATGTCGGTAGTCACTACAGAGGCACTTGGTGAACTCGGAAAGTATTTGGTAGTAGATGGGTCGTTCGCAGAATTTGGCTGCAAATAGCAATATTAGACACACAATGTATTGACACGTTCATATCGTTGGTGTATACTAGTAGCACTTAAACTTCCTGTAACGCTGGAGAGGTTCCCTTTCCGGTCTTTGCAGGATTGTATAGAATGCCAGCAATGTTAGATGAACTCATAAGACTATCCTCGATCAAGCCTAACGTGTAAATAAACATCCCAAGAATACATCAAAAGAGGAAATATAAAAGTGTATGTACATTGCTGACTCTGCATTGCCAACTGAGTGAGACAAAGGAGAGTGTACCATGTCGTCAACCTATCCATATCAGGAAGTGCTAAAACAGGTTCAGCATCTGTCACCAGCTGAACAAAATCAGCTCCTAGAAGACCTAGTAGCAATGATTCGACAACGAACTAGTACTAAACCCCTTCACAGCATTTTAGAGTTGGAGGGCCTGGGCAAAGAAATTTGGGAACGTATTGATGTCGATCAGTATCTCCAGCAGGAGAGAAATTCATGGAATGGGTAGAAGATTTACGAGGCAAAGTCATTGGTCTAGATACAAGGCTGGCGCACCATTCTTCCTCACAAACGATGTTCGCTTGCCGTCTTCACCAAGATTGCAAGTTCTGATCCTGAACAATTTAAGAAGTTTCTAAAAATGTCTTCTGACATCATTAAAGACATAAGGTGCAAAAAATGAACTTCCAATCACTCGCAGACAAAGCTATCGCAGGACAAGTACTTTCACGAGAGGAATGTCAGACCGTGCTGCGCTGCCCAGATCAACATATTTTAGCTTTGCTTGATGCCGCTTATCAGGTCAGATATCATTTTTGTGGCAAAAGCGTGCATTTGCACATGCTCATCAATGCCAAAAGCGGTCTCTGTCCGGAAGATTGCCACTACTGCTCACAATCAAGAATATCGACAGCAGACATTGAAAAGTATCCTCTTGTAAGCCAGCAGAAGCTCTTAGAGGGGGCAAAGCAGGCCAAAGAAACTCGCAGTCTGCGCTACTGCATCGCCATAAGCACACGTGGAGCGACTGATCGAGAGGTCGATTATATAGCTAGCGTCGTACGCAGGATCAAGGAAGAAGTTGATATTGCCGTCTGTTGTACTGTTGGGATTATTTCTGAAGAAAAAGCACGGCGCTTATACGATGCGGGCGTTGAACAGCTCAACCATAATCTGAATACCAGCGAACGGTACTATCCGGAGATTTGTACCACGCATACCTATCAGGATCGTGTGAACACATTATTGGCCGCCCGACGCGCAGGGCTCAAGCTGTGTACAGGAGCCATCTTTGGGCAAGGTGAGACGGAAGCAGATATTATTGATGTTTCGCTGGCCTTGCGTGAGTTAGATCCTCAATCTATCCCCGTCAACTTCTTGCTGGCCATACCCGGTACGCCTCTTGAAGGCACGAACTACCTGAAGCCTTACGATTGCCTGAGGATACTCTGTCTCATGCGCTTCTTAAATCCAAGCCAAGAAATTCGTGTTTCCGCTGGGCGTGAAGTGCATTTGCGTTCGCTGCAACCATTGGCTCTCTACCCAGCTAATTCGGTGTTCGTCTCGGGCTATTTGACTACATCAGGGCAAGACTACAAGGACACCTGGCAGATGATTGAAGATCTAGGCTTCGAGCTTCAGGAATATGGAGAGACAGCAACAGCCAAAGCATGACGACTTTAATGTTTTAAAATAAAACGGATACATTTTTGAGCTTCACCTGACGCAAACCTCGTATAGTATTACAAATGTATATTTTCTCTGCTTCAAGCAAGCTATCTAGGTGAAGCACCATTTCTCGGGCTCGATGATCCTTTTCTAGTATATGTTGACGATAAATGCCATTAAGTAATCCACAGTACAAAGAAGGTGTCAGCAGGGCACCATCGCGCTCAATGAAAATATTGTTGGTTGCGCCCTCTGTCACTTCCCCTTTTTCGTTGAGAAAAATTACATCGGCATAACCGTTTTCCAGAGCAAAGCGACTGGCTCGATCATAGAGAGCACGGTCTGTCGTTTTATGATAATACATACGATTTTGCGAGTCAGTACGTTCTGAGCTGAGCACGACTATCTGCTCTGGAACAGGCCGTGTCTCTTGGATCTGGATAGCTTCGCTATACCATTGCCCTGTACGACTTAGCTTCAGTCGTACTTTGTACCTACGGCCTGCTACAAGATTAGCACTCAGTTGGGTAAGTACACTGTGTACACTCGTCTGATCGTAGGGATACTGAAAGTAATTTGCCGAGTCAGCTATACGTTGCAAATGTTTTTCAAGACGCTGATACCCTTTATTCCATAAAATAGCTTCTAGAATATCAAAATCCATTGAAGCCCTCCTGGTCAGAAAATGGGCTTTTACAGTACATTCGGCATACTCATCAGAGGCAAGTGAATCATAGACAATGCCACTGCCAACACCCATTTCACCACGTCCATCTTCAAGTACAACCGTCCGAATTGCCACATTAAACATTGCCTTGACGGCTCTAGTTGAATGAGGAGAAAAGTAACCAATGGAACCTGTATAAACCCCTCGTGGCGAACTCTCTAATTCCTTGATAATTTCCATCGCTCTGATCTTAGGAGCACCCGTTACTGAACCGCATGGGAACAGACTTCTGAATACTTGGGAATAGTCTACACCTTCTTTCAACGTACCTTCTACTGTCGAGGTCATGTGGAACAGCGTATCGTATTTCTCAATCGTGAATAGTTTAGGAACTGTTACTGAGCCAACTTGGCACAAGCGTCCTAGATCGTTACGTAGTAGATCAACGATCATAACATTTTCTGCACGATTCTTGCTATCTCGCGAGAGCGAATCCGCCACATGTTGATCTTCAAGTTGTATACGACCGCGTGGCATCGTTCCTTTCATCGGGCGTGCAATAATTCGCTGTCCTTTGATACAGAAGAATAACTCGGGAGAAAGGCAGAGTATGTTTTGCCCGGCAGCTCGTATATATGCACTGTAAGAGACCCGTTGCTTGCTTTTCAGTACCTTATAGAGAGACATTGGCGAACCATCAAACGTGAAATGGTAGCGACCCGTAAAGTTGATTTGGTAGACATCACCAGCACAAATGTACTCTTTGATTTTGTTAATATTTTCGCTGTATTCTGCTTCGTCCAGGTCGAAACGCATATTGTCTAAACGAGGGGCAGTTTCATCTTGCGAAATAAGGGGAGTGGAGATTACACTATCTAGCCCAGGTCCTCGTTGAAGTTTGCCGCTTGTGTGATTATAAATGATTGGTTGTCGGTAAATACCAAACCACGCTAAAGGTTGTTTCTCGCTATGGTAATCTGATAGGCCAAGCTTTTCAATATGGTAGCCACACTCATAAGCGAAATAACCTGCGAGATAGTAGCCTTGCTGTACGTACCTTGGAATAGAAGCGAGTAAGTCAGTTACTTCACTGACACGGTGAATCTGTAGTATATGTACAGGGTCAACAAATAAGAAACTATAAATATTGTTCCGATTATTTTGGGCACTCTCAAGTAAAACCACATTTTCCTTGCCTTGGAAAAGGTGATAATACTCTTCAGGAAAGTCTTTATGGGTAGGTTCAGCTAGGATTTCTTGACCGTGACACTCTCTATCCGCCTTCCGGGGATGAGCTTCTGAGCTAGAGCCGTACAATGACCGCATTCCCGCAGGAATCCCGCGAAAGGCAGGTGGCTGCATGCACAACCAAACTCAGACAACAGATGTCCGTAGACATCAGGGGCGTGTCTGCCCTCCTACTACTTCGACTCAGAGAGCCTCCGTAGATACGTTGGTGCTACCAAGTCTTTGCCTTGATCCCGCGCCAACACAGGAGGCAACTGGTGAGCCGACAGAATACTTCTGTGCCGTGTTCTTGTGAGCGAGCAGGCCAACGGGCTTGGACCGTACCTACGAGCAACCCACCACGGTTATCTGTCTTGCGACTCTACTGGACTATTCTACCACACATGCAGGAAAGTGGCAATATCCCACCTTCCCCTGCCCCAAATTAAGGAACGGCACTCTCATCCCAATCCACGAGATCAAGATGGGACTTCCCATGCCAGAATGTTAACTCCTAAATCTGCTAGCAACAATGTTTGAATTATAGCAAAGAAATCGCTTCTTGCCAATCCTGTTGTGAAAGTAATTCTCTTCTCATGCTGCATTTGCTTGTTTGCTCTGAGAAGTCTAGAAGATTGTCCTGCCTGGGACCGCACCTATCCTTGCAATCAATGGCAGAGTTCTCTAGCTCACATCCACTCACTTTCTGGAAAAGCGGATCAGGCTCAAGCTCTTTGTTCTACGGACTGATTCTGTCCCTCTATCCCCCTTTCTAAATAGGCAAATTAGCTTCATACTATTCTTACTTACTAGTTCGTGCTAGGGAAAAGGTCTAAGGAGGTGGCACTTCCGTTCGCTTGATCGCGACGTAATTCATGCACAAATGCATGGGTTTGCGTGCCATAGAATTCTCATGAATAAACTTAGTGATCCACTCTTAGGGCATATGATTCGTGGGTATAAACTGGAAGAGTTACTCGAAAGTGACACGGTTACAAAGGTCTACCGTGCTCGTACTCACGAACTCTGGCAAACGTCTGAACTGATTATTACGATTCTAAGTCTGCCCGGGACAATATCAACTCAGACTCGAGAGCGGTTTATAGAAAGGTTTTTGTACGAAGCGAAGCGGATTGTCCGGCTACGCCACACACACCTCTTCCCTCTTTTTGGATACGGTAAGCAGGATGGCCACCTATATTTGCTGACACCAAATTTACCAGGTGCGACTCTGGCAACCTATTTAAAACAAAAACAACGCTGGAGTCCATCAGAAGCATTTACGATCCTTGTTCCTATTGCTAAAGCACTCACTTACATTCATAGCAAAGGACTGGTATATCAGTTTTTAAATCCCACAAACATCTTCTTACAGGACGCGAAAATACCACAAATTGGCAAGCTAAACTACTTCCAGATGTTGCGTATGGACGGCCTAAACGATGAGACAACAGCTTTATCCCCTTATGCCTATCTCAAAAACATTGCAGGGACCTACTTAGGCGCAGCAGAATACTTGGCTCCTGAAGTTGTGAAAGGGGCAAAGCCAGATCCACGGTCCGACATTTACTCACTCGGTATCATCCTCTTTCAATTGCTGAGTGGACATCCCCCATTTACTGGAAGAGACTACCTAGAAGTTGCACAAATGCATGTTCGTCAACCATTACCCTCAGTTCATGATACTGAGCAAGATATTCCTGTTGCATTAGAGCTTGTTCTCAATCATGCATTGTATCGCAATCCTGAACATCGCTTTCAAACTGCTGAAGATTTTGTTACGGCATATGCTCATGTGCTTGATGGACAATCACAAGTACAAAAGCGGCCCCGGGCTACACCAACAACTGAGCAACTACGATCCTCCCCTACTGCTCCATCACCAACGAATCCAAAAGTGCAATCTTTTGAAGAACGGGAAAAGGTGCAATCGTTCGAACGAGACCCGAGAAAGATACAATCTTTTGAAGAACAATCGGAAGATGACTCTTGGTTAAACGCAGCGGGCCCAGTTCACAAGCGACAGCCTGAGGAGAAACCGGAGATGTCAGGTGATCAGTTCTTCTCACCTCGGAGATCTCCTCCCTCTATTGATCAGAAAAGACCAAAAACTGGAAGGTAATTCGATATGGAGAAGATAACGATGCAAAAGAAACAGTTTTTTCTTGTTTTTAGTGCCTTTGTGCTAGCTAGTTCTCTCCCCTCAGCGAGTATTGTTTTTGCAAAGAGTTCATCTTCCAGCATTAAAACTATAAATCCTCCAGATATTATCCAACCCGCAAAAGTTAGCAGGTTCGCCACGAGATTTTTTGCGCCATATATGTATGTTGAACCATCACCTAATACTAACCCAAACAACAAACCCAATCTATTCGTACAAGCAGCGCTACAGACTGGCATCAAATACTACACACTCGCTTTTATTATAAGTAATGGCTGTAAGGGAATGTGGGGCGACTTCACAGAAGTTGGCAAGCTCCCTCCAGGAGTTCCAGCAGGTAGTCCTGATCTCCTGATGGCAGGAATCAGCCAATTACGCAAATCAGGTGGTGATGTCATCATATCTTTTGGTGGTGCCAATGGCATAGAGCTTGGGCAAGCCTGCCAAGATGTTAGTAGCCTCCAACTCCAGTATCAACAGGTCATAAATACATATCATGTTACCCATCTCGATTTCGACATCGAAGGCGCTTCCATTGCAGATCCAATTTCTGTTGACCGACGAAACAAAGCCCTTGCCAGTTTGGAAAGAGCCAATCCGAGTCTTTCCATTTCCTATACCCTTCCAGTCTTACCAACGGGCCTGACAGATGGCGTGAAGCTCCTCCAAAATGCACGCACTAATAAGGTCAAGGTTGCGATTGTCAATATTATGACGATGGATTATGGCCAAGCTTCAGATCATATGGGAGATGATGCTATTAACGCCGCAAAGTCCGTACAGGGGCAGCTCGCCTCTATTCGTATGTCAGCCAAGATCGGCATTACACCTATGATCGGTATTAACGACACTTCCACGGAAACCTTTACCCTTAGTGACGCACGTAAAGTGCTCAACTTCGCAAAACAAAACACAAATATTGGTGAACTATCGATGTGGTCACTAGGGCGTGACAAGCCTTGTGCTGGAGGTGCTAGCGGCTCTGCTTCGACATTGTGTAGTAGTATTGCACAAAAGCGCTTTGATTTCACAAAGGTCTTTGGCCAATTCACCAGTAGTTCATTGCCAACTTCCATCCCCTGAACTTCTCCCCCCGCCTGTTGCCAATATATTTTGCCTCATTATTATACTCACTATAGATGCCTGTACGACATCCTGTAGCAGGCAGCTTGTCTTCAGAGCTAATGGGATGTGAGGTTGATAGGAAAATACTCGTCACAGGGATCGCTAGTATTCGATCTAGTCCCGTGGTAGATAGGTTGGTAGAGTGTGGAGATGAGGTACGAGTCATAGCATGCAAATAAATATCGCCGTTGTCCAATTCGAAATTCAACCCTTCGCTCCTGCTGAGAATCTTGCCAGGGCGGAGCAATTCATCAAAGAAGCATCATCCAAAGCGGACATGATCGTTTTCCCTGAGGATTTCCTTACTGGTCCCCTGGCCGGGAATAAGGCTTTGGTTGACTACGAGGGCTACTATGTCCGGTATTTCCAGCGTCTAGCTATCCAATATGGGATAGATCTTGTTCCTGGCTCATTCGTCGAAGGTGACCACAATGGGCTCTATAACACAACGTATTATATCGACAAGACAGGTGCCGTCCGGGGAAAATACCGCAAAGTCAATCTTTGGCACCCCGAGAGGACCTATCTAACACCTGGCAGCGGTTCGTGCGTCCTGGACACCCAGTATGGCCGGGTTGGCTTAATTATCTGCTGGGACTTAATATTTCCAGAAGCCTTCCGCAGCATGCTTCAGCAGAACGTTGAAATTGTCATCTGTCCAAGCTACTGGTGCTTCGAGGATGCCAGTGTAGGGCTCATACACGAACCCAACTCAGAGATCAAACTGGTCAATGCTGTCTGTACGGCACGCGCCTTTGAGAACGAAATTATTCTCGTTTTTGCCAATGCTGCTGCCTACAACAGCGTGCAGTCGGGAACAGATCAACTCATTGGCCGCTCTCAAATCACTGCACCTTTCAAAGGGCCATTACATATCCTTCCCCATGCGGACGAGGAAATGTTTATCCAAGCTGTCGATACCGACATTCTCAAGGATGCTGAATACGCCTACACGATCAGGAAGGATCTGGGGATGCAGATTCCACAGCTTTCCTGATAGTGATTTCTGGAGGACACGCCTGCACCACACTATCGGTGTCTGCATCACTCAAGCTACTTTGGGTCAGAGACAACGATCTGCGCAGGCGTGCCTGCCACCAGTTAAAGAGATATGCGAGTGTAACAACAACGAAAAGCGTATTACGTGCACTTACTACCGCCATAAAGCCGACTGGAAGTATGATTATATGCGCATTGGTCCAAGTTGGCAATTGCGAGTAGAAAAAGATATAGAGTATAGCTGTGAGCAGTGAGACCGTTCCCCAGCAGAAGAGCCAGAAGCGATTGAGTGCACCAGCATACGCTAGCAGGGGAATAAGCCACATAAGATACTGAGGACTGAATACCTTACTAGTCGCCAGAAAAACCAGGTTCAGTGCAATCGATGCCTGCACAATATCCAACTTTTTGCGCCACTGTAGCCAGAGAATATATACCACTCCCACCAGAAGACAGCTTGTCTCCACCAGCGAAATGCCCGGGCCAAGTTTGTCGCTAACAATATTGATTGAACCATAACTGTACTCAATCCTCTGCCATGGTATTCCCAGATGTTGCGTGATCCAGAGCACTGTGCTTTCTGTTGACTCTACCTGAGCTGGTCGCTGTACAAAATAACTCAACTGGCTAACTACTGCCCCATGGAAGTCAAGCAATGCGAATATCCCAGTCGTTACTAGCAAAAGAATCAGAAAGAGCAAACAGTTCTGCCAGCGCCAACGCAGTATCCCCTGCAGTGTGCGCCAATACTGTTTCGGAACATCTCGCCAAGCAAGATCATCAGCAGGTATATGCAAGCGGCCTAACGCTTGTTGTTCTGCAAGGAATAAGGCAGGTAATATCAAGATTGGATAAATCTTCAGCAGCACACCGAATGCCAGTACACAATAAGCCGTTGTCCAGCGTTGTCGCTCTGCTGCAATCACACAGAGCAGAGTCAGTAATGCAGGCAACAGATCAAAGCGCACCAGCGCTAGTGCTGGTACTCCAACCAGTAGATAGAGCACGAATATCAGTGCAGAGCCAGATGGTCCATAGCGTTGTAACAGCCAGTAGATTACTATCGTTACCGCTGTCATCAGGAGAACAAACGCTACTAGATAGAATGGCAAGGGTACAAGGAGCGGCAAAGAAAATACGAGCACTGTCAATGGAGGATATTCAAACGGCAAAATGTGAAATGCTGATTTTTGATTAACAATATTTAAAAACATACATTGGGTTGAGGGAAGCAAATGTGTTGCGCTAGTACCAAACCAGAAGACGAGCCCGTAGCACTGATAGTGTGCTGGATCTGGATCTGCCAATGGGAGAAAGAATTCCCAGGAAACTGCGCCAAACATCAAAAGTGTCGCCACTACAACAGGAAGGTTGGCCATTCTACTACGGCGTATCATTTTATCTATTTCCCCATCAACTTTACAGCCTGCTTACGCAAAGCTTGCAGCCCTTCGCTGAAACGCACGGGATAGGGCTGATCAACAGTCAGTGTACGATATTGTAGCGGTAGGATGGCAAGATTTTGTTGTGCCAGTTCGCGAATCTCCGAGAGAGGTGGCAGACTGCCAGGAATAATCTCGCCGTTACGCATCACTGGTTTTAATAAGCGATGATAGCCGTCGGGACGTGGCTCATGGGCTAACTGGATCACATCTTCCTCCCAGTTCGGATGGCGATATATTTCTTTCTTACCAGGCCAGGTGCTCTTCTCTCCTCCTGCGACTTTCATTTTAGGATACTCGTTGCCTGATCCATCGACATACCAGACTTCTTTGTAGACAGCACCCAGCGATCCCCCCTCAATGTTGCGCTCGGCTGAACCCGCGCCGCTGCCTAGCGATGTGCCAACGCCAAAAGAATCAATAGCAGCTCCAGCCTTTAAGAGATCCTCAATTTTCCACTCATCCAGGTCGCCACTAGCAAGAATGCGTACATTACGCAATCCGGCTTTATCGAGCTGTTCGCGAATATAAATACTATCCTCGATCAGATCACCACTGTCCAGGCGTACAGCGGCCAGCGTATGCCCTTGTGTCTCTTGCGAGCGCAGTGCAACCTCTATGGCCGTATGAATGGCTTGGCGCGTATCGTATGTATCAATCAGCAGCGTATAGCGGTTGTATGCTTCGGCAATAGCTTCAAAGGCATCCTCCTCTGTAGGAAACATCTCAATTAAGGCATGAGGAACCGTACCGGTCGCGGGGAGCCTGTATTCGTAGGCGGCGTTGAGCAGTGAGGTACTGGAGCAGCCACCAATATAGGAGGCACGGGCTACCGTCATCGGCTCCTGGGCACGCCGGAAGGCGAATTCTGCGACGCGTCGTGGGTAACCCTGCTCAGCAGCATAGACGATACGGGATGCCTTCGTTGCAATGAGTGTTGAGAGCCCGATGGCCTGTAGCAAACCTGCTTCCAGCAAAATTGCTTCGCGAAACGGAGCGGTGACACGTAAGAGTGGCTCGTTGGGAAAGGCAACACTGCCTTCTGGGAGCGCAAGGATTTCACCTGTAAAGCGCAGTTGTCCCAGATCGTTCAGAAAGGCTGCATCATAGTCACGGATTTGGGCAAGAAATTTTAACTCCTGCTCAGTATAGCGAAAGGCCAGAGCAAATTCCAGGGCAGCCTCCAATCCTGCTACAAGCAAGTAAGCTCCTCCAAAAGGAGCTTTGCGCGTATAGAGATCAAAGGTCGTCAAGCCGTTGTATCCTGTACGCCATGAGATGTAGGCTGAATCCGGGTGATACATATCGGTCATCAGTCCTGGGTTGAGACGGGGGGCACGACGGTGCATAGCAATTCTCCCTTCTTGCATGAGTGTATCCGACTTAGTGTACTTCTTACAATATCTAGGCTACCGACATTGTACCACATCTCGCCTCCCTCTTCCTACTCCTAATTACCGCACACGTTTTCAATTGTCCCTCTTTCCCCCTGGACAAGCTGCGCAAACTTCCACTACAATAGAATGAGAAAATAGAATTCATAAACTCATAAAAAATAAAAAGATGATATATCGAGCATATAAGCGGTGGAGACATGATGATTTGAGCTTCATTTCATCACACCTTTGAGTTTACGTACATACAAGAGAGAAGGAGATTATTATGAAGAATGTTTGTCTTGACAAGATCAGAACATTATAAGAACATAGGCCATTCGAGCGGTAGGGTCTGCGCTTTTTGGTGTCAGCAAACCCGAAGCCCTGCAAGTCGTGGTACAATAGAGCAAATGCATATTATTGTTATTGGCAGTGGTTTTGGCGGCCTCTCTGCCGCCATTCGCTTGCAAGCTCAGGGTCATAGGGTAACCATTGTTGAAAAGCGAGATAAGCCAGGCGGGCGGGCGTATGTATATGAACAGGATGGTTTCACCTTCGACGCTGGCCCAACCATTATCACTGCTCCCTGGCTGATTGATGAGCTCTTTTCGCTGTGCGGGAAGAAGACGGCAGACTACGTCAAGTTGGTTCCCATTGATCCATTCTATAACATTCGTTTCGAAGATGGATCGATTTTCCGCTACAATGCCGATCGTGAGAGTCTTCTGCGCCAGATCTACGCCTTCAATCCTGCTGATGTCGATGGTTACTTGCGCTATGCTAAAGAGGTTGAGAAGATCTATGAAAAGGGCTTCGAGCTTATTGATAAGCCTTTTACAAAGTTCTCCGATATGCTCAAGGTAGTTCCTGATCTGCTACGCTTGCAGACACATAAGTCAGTGGCTGCCTTCGTGAATCGCTATATCAAAGACCAACGCCTACATCAGGTTTTCAGTTTCCATCCACTTTTGATCGGCGGCAATCCCTTTCAAAGTTCATCGATTTATGCCTTGATCCATATCCTGGAATTGCGCTTCGGGATCTGGTTTGCAATGGGCGGGACTGGTGCTCTGGTACGTGCCCTGGTGCAGCTTTTCCAGGATATAGGTGGCAAGCTAGTCCTCAATGCAGAGGTTTCTGAAATCGTTGTCAATGAACAGACTGGTCGTGCAGAAGGAGTACGCATCAAAAATGACGAGGTGCTACCAGCGGCAACTGTCGTCAGCAATGCCGATGTGGCGTTTACGTATCTCAATTTGGTTCCAGCACGTTTTCGACGCAGGAATACCAACCGTAAAATCGAAGGGATGCGCTATGCTATGTCACTCTTTGTCATCTATTTCGGCACTGATCGCAAATATGAGAACATTACACACCATGAGATCTTGATGGGACCTCGCTATAAAGGTCTCCTTGATGACATTTTCAAGTACAAGGTACTGGCACCAGATTTTTCGCTCTACTTACACCGCCCGACTGCTACAGATGCATCTCTAGCTCCTGCTGGTTGTGATTGCTGGTATGTCCTCTCACCTGTACCACATCTGGCTGGTGATATTGACTGGGGACACATGTCTCATCGTTATCGTGATACAATTATCAGATACCTGGAGGAGCGCTATCTGCCTGAGCTGTCACGACACATTATTACTGAACATGTCGTTAATCCACTCTACTTTCGTGACACACTCAATAGCTACCTCGGGAGCGCGTTTTCTGTTGAGCCTATTCTGACACAGTCAGCTTGGTTCCGTCCGCACAATGTGAGCGAAGATATTCCCAATCTGTACTTCGCGGGAGCAGGAACTCACCCTGGAGGGGGTTTACCTGGGGTCATAATTTCTGGTAAAATAGTAGCACAGCTAATTGGCAAATGAAACAGCTGATCTAGTTCTAGAAAAAATAGAGCATTAAGGTGGTCAACTGCCTAGTTGCTCGGCTATTTGCAATGTGGAAAGAGAATACCAGCATTCTTTTTGTTGGATGCACCTCTTCCCAAAAACTTTTTGTGTTTCTATTGGTAATATTTGACAAATAAGTCAAATATAGGAACCAAGAAGGAGAACAAGCAACTATGCCAGAGCAGAATCGATGGGCGATTGGCATCGCCACGAGCACGGGTATTGTTGGGCTCACAGTCACTGGTAGTTTAGCCCTCTTAGCGCATTTCTTCGTCAACGAATTTTCACGTCCTCATTCACTATTACGGGATATTCAGGTCACATTGGACCTGCCTGAATCCACTGGTGAACCGCCAGCTCCTCTTCAACATTCCTTGCTTTTTAAGACGTCCGATGGCACCCTTTTATGTGGTGAGTTCTGGGCACAACAGCAACCTGCGCCAACCATTGTATTGTGTCATGGCTATCGAATATCTCGCGCACATTTACGCCCCGTAGCGGAACTACAGTATGCCTGTGGATATAATGTGCTCTTCTTTGATTTTCGTGGCCATGGTGATAGTGATAGCGTTCTGACCAGTGCAGGTAATGCTGAAGTGCGTGATCTCGAGGCGGCACTGTTTGCAGCCAGCCAACAGCCCGAAACGCTTCCTGGCAAAATCATCATTCATGGCTTCTCTATGGGAGCTTCGGTCGCTCTGCTCATGCCTCCTCACCCTGATGTTGTTGCCATTATTGCCGATAGTCCCTACGCTCACTCCGATGATATTATGCGTCGCCTCGTTTATCATCGACTGGCGGAAAAAAGCAATCGATGGCTACCTGTGTTCCAGCCATTACGTTCTCTCTTCCCAGCTATTACATGGTGTACAGTTGCTCTAGGCAGCATCAACTTTCGTTTGCGCTTTGGATTTAGCATGGTTGCACACCCTGCTGCTTCCTTTAAACGCCGGAGTCTACGTTCTCCGAAGGCCCTGCACCAACCAGATGTCCCGATCTTGCTTATTCACTCGACTGGTGATACCTTGATTCCTATTGAGCATGCATACCAGATTGTAGCCGAGGCCAGGGCTCACGGTGTGACACTTGAAACATATTTTGTGGAGAATGTGAATCACTGTGGTGCTTATGGATATCATCCACTTCGCTACACTTCTGCCATCCATCGTTTTTTAAGTCGTCACTTGCGGGATGCTTTTCCTGAGCAACGAGGCCATTTAAAGGTCTCGTAGTGCTTTTTTTTAAAAGAGAGCTTATCAGGATCTCATGCCACCAGATTCTCCTCGCCTATGTATATAGACGAAATAGTGCGATCTCCCCTGGTAGCGAGCTGTTTTCGCTACTGCTCGCACTGTGCATCTACTTATACTGAAGACTCCTTGTGGAGCAGATATGTTCTTTACCTGCTTTACCACTTAAATGCTCTTCAGTCGCGTTCTCTCCTCTTCCTTCCTATCCCTTTTCCTTAGAGGAGGACACAATATCTATATACAAATATGGTCGACAACTATCGTTTTTTAATTATATACTAAGAGTGCTTTCCTGAGAAAAAATAGAAAACCTCAAAGGTCAGCCATTTCTACTCAGTAAACATAGTAAATACTGTACAGGAGCCTCACTATGGGCAATCTCGTAGGGCAGCAATTGGGAAACTACCGCCTGATTCGCCTTTTAGGCCAAGGTGGGTTTGCTGATGTCTACTTAGGAGAGCATATCCACCTCAATACAATGGCTGCTATAAAAGTGTTGCAAACACGTTTAATAGGCAGTGATATGAACCAGTTTCGCGAAGAAGCACGCTTTATTGCTCATCTCAAGCATCCTCACATTGTACCTGTATTAGATTTTGGTGTTGAAAATAATCTTCCTTTTTTAGTGATGGAATATGCGCAGAACGGCACTTTACGTCAATGTCATGCAAAAGGAACACCAGTCCCATCCACTCTCATTCTCTCCTATGTCACACAAGTTGCATCAGCATTGCAGTATGCGCATAATCAGAACGTAATTCACCGAGATATCAAACCTGAGAATATGCTAGTAAATAGCACTAATGACATCCTGCTGAGCGACTTTGGCCTTGCCATGGTAAACCAGAGTTCCTACCAAAGTCCCAAAGAAATGATCGGCACAGTAGCATATATGTCTCCAGAGCAGATTCAAGGCAAACCACACATTACTAGTGATCAATATGCTCTAGGTATTACGGTCTATGAGTGGCTTACAGGTGTACGACCTTTCAATGGAACGGTAGTAGAAACCACCGTCCAGCAACTCTCGGCTCCTCCTCCATCTATGAGTCAGAAAGTCCCGTCGATTTCAGTGGACATGGAAGAGGTCGTGTTTAAGGCATTAGCAAAGGACCCATTGCAACGCTTTGCCAGTATAGAGGCTTTTGCTAGCGCCCTTGAACAGGCTATGACGCCCACTGTACACCTATCCCGTAGCGCCCTTGAACAGGCTATGACGCCCACTGTACACCTATCCCGTTTGGAGACGGTTCCCGTCTCGGGCCAACCGCCTGTGCCAAGCAACTATCCTTCCTTCACAGGCAGGGAACTCTCTTCCTCGATGTTGAGCAGTCCACATGGAAAAACAGTATTAACATCGACTGATCTGACAATTGGACGTGCTCCCGACAACGTCTATGTAATAAACGATAGGATGGTCTCAGGACATCACGCTGCTATTCGCCCTCAAGGACAGGGATATGTGCTCATTGATTTAGGAAGTACCAATGGCACATTTATCAATGGCCATCGCCTCACTCCCCAGCAACCGTATCTGCTTTCATTAAATGATCTGATTCGCATTGGCAACACACAGTACATCTACGAGCAGAACAACTCGCCACAATTGCACACTCCTCCAATTGCTCATATGCCTCCGGTAGCTTCACAGGTAAACATTGTACCAACAATAGTTGATATTCCGGCAGTGCATCAGCCAGGTACTAGCGGCTCTGTACAAACCCCGCAATTTAGCACATCAACACAACGAGGTAGCCGCCCCGTACTATGGCTAGCATTCATTATGGTATGCACGCTGCTGCTCGCAATCTCATTAGGAGCTATCTATGCCTATACACTCGCTCATGGCTCTTTAAAGCCAACCTCAGTTCCTTCTACACCTACATCCATACCTACTCCTACTACTACTTCCACTCCTACTTCCACGCCCACTTCCACCCCTACTACTACATCCACCCCTACATCCACCCCTACTCTTACTCCTACTTCCACTCCTACTCCCACCTCTACTCCCACTCCTACGCCTACGCCTACGCCTACTTCCACTCCTACTTCTACTCCTACCCCCACCCCTACTTCCACTTCCACTCCTACTCCCACTCCCACTCCCACTCCTACTTCCACTCCCACTTCCACTCCCACTTCAACATCTACTCCTATCCCCAGCCAGTAGACCATGTTATGCTTGACGGCCTTATGACCTCCACCCCGTAAACCCCCCTGCTTTAGCTCTTATCATTACCCACATCTTTTGGGACACTTTTACGAGCCATGGTGACAAGCCAAGTTGTATCGAAGAGACTACGTATAATCTCTGCTTGGCAATCCTCTCTGCAGGCGGCTCCAAAAACT